>ERZ1034925.589-NODE-589-length-15083-cov-10.474448_pt1 | contig 15083 bp, 24 predicted proteins | sample MGYA00520687_ERZ1034925 | MGnify/ENA primary metagenome ERZ1034925 (study PRJEB33766, sample SAMN09781758) | gut metagenome | biome: gut microbiome | host: Homo sapiens | place: Madagascar | study: EMG produced TPA metagenomics assembly of the PRJNA485056 data... | reverse complement strand
CTTGAAAAGATCGACAGTGTTATAAGCACCGGCAGCGCGGCTGACGAAAAGGCGATATGGAACTACCTCATGAGGGAGCTCGGCAACGCATACGGTGTTGCGGGTCTGATGGGCAACCTGTATGCCGAATCGGGGCTGCGTTCGGACAACCTTGAGAACTCGGCGGAGCGGAGGCTCGGCTACAATGATGCGTCCTACACCGAGGCGGTCGATGCGGAGACGTATGACAACTTCATAAACGACCACGCGGGGTACGGTCTGGCACAATGGACGTATTGGTCCCGCAAGCGTGACCTGCTGATCCATGCGAAGAAGTGCGGCAAGTCGATCGGCGACTGTGAGATGCAGCTCGGTTATCTCATGAAGGAACTGCGCGCGTACTTCGGAAAAGACGTTGCGATACTCTCCGAGGCGGGATCGGTAAAGGAAGCATCGGATGCGATACTGCTGAACTTCGAGCGTCCCGCAGATCAAAGCGAGGCGAACTGCGCCAGACGTGCCGAGCTCGGGCGGGTGTATTACAACAAGTATGCGACCGTTGCGGAGCCGGAACAGCCGGAAGAGCCCGAAGAGCCGCAGCCGACTCCCATCGGCACGATATACACCGTTCAGGCGGGCGACACACTTTCGGGCATCGGCGCGAGATATGGCGTTGACTGGCGCGAGCTTGCGAAGCTCAACAACATCGAGAACCCGAACCTCATACGCGTCGGGCAGAAGATAGAGATACCCGGTGCGGCTCCCGAACCCGAGGAACCGGACGAGCCCGAAGAGCCCGAAGAACCTGAAGAGGTGAAGTACACCGTCGTAAAGGGCGACAGTCTGTGGGGCATCGCAAAGAAGTTCTACGGCAAGGGGTGGAAGTTCCCGATAATCATGCAGGCGAACGGCATGAAGGTGCCTGCCATTTACCCCGGCGACGTGCTGACGATACCGGAGGAATGATATGGAGACGATCGGGAAAATAGAGCAGATATGCTCATATGCCATGTCGATATTCGCGCTGCTGGCGCTGCTCATAAAGCCCATGCGCCTGTGGCTGTGCGGGATGAACGAAGTCCGCAACGGGCAGAAATGCCTCTTGCGGGCGGACATGCTGCGGATGTATTACCGCCACTGCGACGCGGGGACGATACGGCAGTATGAGTACGAGAATTTCATGTATGAATACAAGGCGTACAAAGCCTTGGGCGGCAACTCTTTCATTGACAGGATATACGCCGAGGTGAAGACTTGGCATATCGAAACATAACGGACAGATAAGGAGAACATAATCATGACGAACGTAATTATTGAAAACCTTGTGCAGATCGTGGCGACTCTCATCGTTACCCTGATAGGCGTGCTCGGCGCGTGGCTGACCGCAAAGATCGCAAAGCGCGCGGAGCTGTCGAACATAAGCACGGCGACCGACGAGGCGATACGTGCGGCGCAGACGACCGTGCTTGAGCTTCAGCAGACGACCGTTGACAAGCTGAAGGCTGTGAGTGCCGACGGCAAGCTGACGAAGGCTGAGATAGCCGAGCTCGGGAAGATGCTGATAGACGGCTCGATGGAGAAGATGTCCGACGCGGCGAAGAACGTGCTGAACTCTGCGGGCGTGGATATCACGGCGATAATCAAAGGCGCGGGCGAGGCTCTCATCGCATCGATGAAGGAAAAGAAGTAAGGTAAAAATAAGCCCTGACCGAAAGGTCAGGGCTTATTTTTTGATTTTGGTGTCATTGCGGGAACCCCGTGTTTCTGGATCAATAATGCCTGTGCTTCATCTCTGGCGGCTTTGGCTGACTCAATGCTTTTGAAGCCTGTGCGTACTATCTTTTCTCCGGCTACTCTGCAACTGAAACGGTATTGACCTGCGCGCCCAGACTCGGGGAACACTCCGCGCACGCCTGTTTTGCTTTTCTTAGTCGCCTCTTGCTTGAAGACGCAGCTCAGGTTGGCTCCGTTTACTATGTTGGCAGCGACCCCCGCGTCAGACAGTGCTTTGAAATCGTTGACGGAATACCTCAAGCAGCCGCAGCTTTTTGGTTTGTCTTTCACGCTGCATTTCGGCAATTCGAATTCTTTGCCGCAGGCAAGACAGCGGCACCGGTACATTGTATCTCCGCCCAAATATCTGTTTTCGGTTTTTTCGATCACGTATATGCCGCCGTACTGCCCGCTCGGGAGGTCGGCGAGCTTTTCACGCTTCCGGCACCCGCAGTCTATCTGCGGGAAGCGTTTGTTGGTCATTTGCTGTCCGGGAATAATCGCTTCGTTTCCGCATCTGTGACATTTGCAGCGCCATGTAACTGCACCGCGAGGGGTTTTGCCCGCGATTTCTATCACTTCAAGATCGCCGAATCTTTGACCTGTCAGGTCGCGTATACTTTTGCTCATAATTTAATTGCTGTTGGCGGGGGCATTTGCATTCACTCCGCCGCACACAAGGTCATCCGCGCGGCAGTCGAGAACTTCTGCAAGACGGCAGACAAATGCGTATTTTGCGTCTCCGAGGTTGGCGCCGCCTTCATAACGGGCTATCTGGGAGCGGGTGCATCCGACGGCTTCAGCAAGCTGTGTCTGCGTCATATCCTTACGTTTACGGTAATACTCAAGCGCGGTGACGGTGTTGAGGTCATCGAAGTATTTCTTTACGTGCCACTTCTCGACTATGGTGGCTCCCGCGTCACGTTTGAACGATGTGATGGAAGCGCGGAGCTCATGGATGCGTCCCATGATGTTGGCTGCCTGTTTGCTGTCTTTGATGCGGTGCGTTGTGAGTATCTGCAATACCTGATTGTACAGGAATTCGGGCTTGTACTCATACGCGGTGATCGCCGCGTCCAGAGCGGCGTTGGCTCTCGGCTCCTTGCAGTGATGGGTAGCGATCTCCTCGGCGAGACCGAGAATGACGCCGAACTTCTGCCCGTCGGTGTAATTCATAACCTCGGGCGCGAACGGGTCGAATTTGCGGGTGGTTTCGATTTCGATCTCGAAGGGAACGGATGTGCCGTGCAGGTCGGCGATGCTGAAAACAAACTCGCGCGGTTTATCGGCGGTGGGATCAAAGTCTGCAAGTGCGTCACTACCGCTGGCGATGATGTGCAGCCCGTCGGTGTCTACCCATACGCGGGTGAGGATGTAACCGGCGGTGTTCTTTACGTCGGTCGCGTCGATGATCGCGGCGAAGTTGTTCTCGATGGCATCTTTGAGGTTATCACCCTCGATGATGAGCGGGCGGTCTTTGAGTGTAAGGGAATAGGTCATTACAAGCCTCCGTTAATTTGGAACACGTCCTTTGTTGTCTGTATTATAGCACATAACGGAGTGCCTGTCAATAGGTATTTTAAAAAATGTAGCGCGGATTATACATTTTATTTTGAACACAAGATGGATCAATGTGTGCTTAAAAAATAGGGTCGCCGAAAGGCGACCCTTCAATTTTGCTTTTATTTTCCCGTGCTGCCGAAGCCCCCGCGGTCGGCTCCGTCGAGACGTTCGACTTCCTCGAAGTTTATCTCCGGTTGATTTTCGACTATGCGGAACTGGCATATACGATCTCCCGTGTGTATCTCTGTAGAGCGAGTGGCATACGCCGGAAACATCCACTGGTCCCCGTCGCCGCAATACGAGCCGTCGATAATGCCCATATGGTTGGTCTGGATTATGCCGTAGGTTTTGAAGGTGGACGAGCGCGGGACGATGTGAGCCTCGTAACCGTCGGGGAGCTTCATAGCTACGCCGAGGGGGATAAGGCGGAATTCACCCGCATTCATTGATACGTCCTCTGCGGCGCGGAGGTCTATCCAGTTGGATTTCTTTGTACCGCCGATGTAGGCAAGTTTTTCGATTTTGTCTGTGAAATATTTGATTTTGATATCTGTCATTGTTGTTCTTCCTTCTTTATTAAAATAAGTGTTTTGCGAGCCTCTCGACATCTGCGCTCGGTTCGTCATGGTACCGAATCAGGTCGCCGCGCAGAACCAGCCAATCGGGTCTTTGCGAGAGGTCATTTTTATCAAATGTGTATGAAATGTATTTCCCGAGGCACTCGTATATTTTGCTTCGTCCCAATCCACGCTCCATCCATATCTCAGCTCCGTCCCACAGGAGGTTTATGGCTCTCGTCTGGTCAGGGGTAAACGTGGTGTTGAGACGCGTGCGGCAGAATGAGATAAAGTCTTCCGCTGAGTCATTTATGGATATTGTCAGCATAATAATTCTCCTTCGTTGTTGATCTGAAGCGACATCAAATCATCGTTTTATTTGTGCGAAACCGGATTGTAAATGACGACCATAGACGGAAACGGGGCGGGATCAAACGCATGCCCCTGTTCATCGGTGAATTTAAGTCTTCCTCGTATGAAACGAACTTCCGCTTTGCCGTATATGTAATCGTGAAAATAAGAGGTGTCTGTTCTCGCGGGAATAAGAAGCACAATAGGGTAGTCTGTCAGTTGAGACTCTTCATAAGCTTTGCGCACCCACTTGCCGATCTGCCTTCCGTAAGGAGGATTACAGAAGACTGCCCCCCTGCCCAGTGCTGAAGTAGCCCGTCTGTCTCGGGAGTAAAGTATTTGACGCATTTTGCCGAACTCTCGGTTGCTGCGGCGTCGATGGTAAAATGAAATTCTTTATCGAGTTCTTCGAAAAAACTTGAGGGGGTACACCAACACATATTTTTTGATGAAAGTAATGCTTGATTCATTCTTCTCCTTGATTTCAACGTATCAGCGGCGGGAATACCTCGTAGCCGCCGGGAACATTATTGTTGCAACGCACAAAGGCGTAGGGGTCTTCTCGCAGTCGGGCGCGGTTTGCCAGCATACACTTCAAAAGATTTGTGTATTCTTTTTGGCACTGCCGCCGTTTGTGGAGCTTCATGTCTTCTGTGATGTGCTCCACCGTCCATATAGCGTCCTGCAAAGCTGCCGTGTAGCCCTGTATGTACTCGCCACTGAACATTGCTCCGAATTTGCCGAGCGATTCAGCGGAACGTTTTATCAGCTTTGTGGGATCAACGTGCTGTAATGCGGGGTCGTTAGGCATTATACTCTGGCTCCTCCCTCACAACTATTATGCCGTCTTTGCGACACAGCACCTCGCACCCACCCGCCGCAAATTTTGAGCCAACTCGCTTATACCATTTGCTGTTCTCGACCTCCTCGGTGGTGAAAACAACGTCGTATCTTTGTCCCTTGAACAATTCGGTGTCAGCCTTTATAAACGTGAAGCAGAGCAAATTATCGCAGTAGCGGAATGCATAATCGCCGTGTCGCCATACCTTTTGTGCGTTCGGTGCGTACTTTATCAAAAACTTGTACGCTGTTTCGATGTCCTCAAAAATCAGTCCTACGTTAATGACCGGCATACTTACTCCTTATAGCAGATATACAGTCCGCAGTGGCAAGAACCCTCCTCGCCGCGGTCTATCTGCTCTCTGAATTCGCGGCACATACATTTTGTGTCGGGAGTATGCTTCAGGCGGCAGGGGCAATATCCGTCCTCCGCCTTGAGCTGTTCGCGGATATGCTTGACAAGCTCCTTATCAGGGTTGGTTTTAACAGTCATAACTTTCTCCTTTTAGTCTTCGATAACAATGCAATTTACTTTCCCGGAATGAGCTGTGCAGGCATCGAGAGCGATTATTCCGTCGCTTTTGTAGGCTGAAAAATCCGCATCGTCGCCGAACTCAGTTCCTTTGTTCTCGTAATGGGTATGTCCGAACGAGGTATGCCAATGTCCGCAGACTATTGTTTTACCCGGTTCGATAATGCCGTGTTCTTTTGCCAGCTCCATTCCGTTAAACCAGCGGGCAGCAGCCCAAGCTTCTTCGGGAGCCGTGCGCCATCTGGTATCGAACGAATAATGACGATTCCGCCGACGCTTTGCGGGTATATTCCCTGAAACGCATGGTATCCACCCGTGGACGAATATATAATGCTCGGTCTCAAAACAATTGACACTCGCGGGAATGAGCTCTTTGACAAACGGAGATTCCTCCGCTCGTCTTACAAAAACATCGGGATAACAAAACGCTTGCTTTTCGGTCATTTCAGCCAATTGCAATGCCGTGTCCCATGTGCCGTTGCTTACGTGATGCGAATAGCCGAAGGCTATATTTATCTGGTCTTCACAGAAGTGGTCGAGCATATCCGACATCAAATCTTCATGGTTGCCGCGGATAAAAATGAGCTCGCCGCGATGCCAGACGTCTGTCATGAAGCTTTGCATTTCGCACGCTTCACGCCCTCTGTCCATCATATCTCCGCAGACGATGAGCCTGTGGGGAGCGGGGTCCCCGAAGAACCCCGCCTCTGTAAGCGCTGCTTTAGTTTCTTTAAAGAATCCGTGAGGGTCGGATATTACGTAATACTTCATTTTTGTTGCCTCCGTTTCTGTCGCGGGGGTCAATATCGTATAAAGCCCTCGCCGTAAATTTTATTTAGTTCGTCGAACACGTGACCCATGCCCAAACCTTCTTTTGATGGTTGCCAGATCCCGTCTTCGTTGTATTCTCCGCCGCCGATGCAATAGGCGTATTGCTTCGGGTGTGTTTCTTTCAGGCGCTCAAAGCGTCCTTCACCCGGCTTTTCACGATGAGCACCGAACGCGCAGAATATACAACCCGTTCTTTGGCATCCCGTTGTGTAAAGCTTGCAATCGGGGTCAGGCGGCGATTGATTGATTGACGCGATGTCGCCGTACACCGACGTGATCTCGATGTTGTTTTCTTTTATGTATCTCAAAACATCTTGCTCTGTCCAGAAGCTCATGGGGTTTGACATGGGGCGAGTAGTTTCAAAGGCGTTGCATCCGTTGATCATCCACGTTTGTTCCCGTATGCGGCTCTCATATGCCATTTGCCCAGTGATGGGTTTCTTGCCGGTTTTGCGTTCGTATTTTTTCGCGGGATTTTTCTTCATAACATTGCAACACATATGGGATACAGGGATTTCGCTATCTCTCAAAGGCTTATATTTTGCCAAGGAGAACCTCCCATGGCATCGCTTAGATTCCTCGCTATCCTTCTCAAATTTATTCCAGCACCTCGAACCCACGCCGGTGTGTCTTGCTGTGTAAAGACTGAACGCCAACTCTTTCCCGATCAGCGGATAGTCGTATCGTTTGATAACCTCGTCGAAACGCATAGCCGGATGAAGTATCGTCACGTTGTCGAACGTCTTGACAAATTTCTGTATTTCGGGATATTCGAGCCCCGTGTTGACGAACACCGCCTCGATATCGGGATAGACCTCCCGAGCGAGGTGTAGCAAAACCGTGCTGTCTTTGCCTCCCGAAAATGAGATGTATACCTGTCCGTCCCAATAGTCGTACCATTCTTTGATACGCCGCTTGGTCATTGCGACTTTTGCCGACAGCGGGAGGGACTGCATTTGCTGTAAGTCGCCGCGTGTGTGTTTGGGCTGTGTGCGCGGTCTGTCCTCCGCGAGTTCGTTGTTTTCGCGCTGTTTGTCAGCCATTGGGACACATCCTTTCTTCCAGCTCATCCGCCGTCTCTATCTTCGGCACGGCATCAAGTAGACACATTTTGCAAAGGTCTTTTCCCTCATACTGGTAAATAGTGCCGTCTATCTCTTCCTTGCAACAGTCGCAGTAAAAATGCGGCTGAGGCTTCTTGAATTTGCATCCGACGCATGGCTCGCAAGCGCCGACACAATCGTTTTCGTATTTTATCATTATTTGACCTCGACGTCGGGCAGGATGTTCGTGTGGAAATACACCTTGTAGTGATACGGGTCAGTGTGTGTGCCGTTGATATCTTCCACGACATACAGCGTATAATCGTTCAGGAACACATAATTCTTTTTGTATTGCCCTTCTCCGACTTTCGCCGTTACGACAAGCTCGCTGTGAGAGTTGTTCGATATGTCTATGTAACCCTCTATGTACATTATCACTTTGTCGGTTCGGGCATTGTATACGGTGACGCGCCGTTCACATTCGAAATATCCGGATTGTTTTGTGATGTTGGAGTTCGCAATATCGGCTTCGGAGTACAGGCTTCCGCACCCGCTGAGCCAGAACAGGCAACATGACAGAATCAGAGCGAAAACAACTATCGCAAGCGCAGATGCTATGATCTTTGCAAGTATGAATCTTCTTTGTGTTTGCATTTATATTTCCTTTCTTGTTCAGCTTATTTTTTCGGCGTATTGATTGTCCGAGGCGAGCTTGACGCCGAGTACTTCATCATAGTGTGGCGTTTGCCTCGGTATATAACGTCCGAATTTGACTGTAACATCAGGGTATTTTCGGAGAAGTTCTATCTGCGATAAAATCTCCGTTTTGTAATACCCTGTGTACAAAATCAACGGGTCGCATCTCGCAAATTCACCTCTGAATTCACGTATGAAGGCGAGTATTTCCTCGAACTGCTCGAACGGCTCAAGCCCGCCGAAGCATATTCCCGCAGTTATGGGGTTTGCGATGTAGCGCCGTATGAGCTCGCCGTCGGGGATGTTGATTATCGGTTGACGCCGCCATGCGTCGTTGATACACGTGCTAATCGGAATGCCCGCCTCCGTGCAGCACTTGCCTCCGCAGAAGCAAGTGCCGATGGTCATGACGGGCACACGATAATTGGTGAAATCCTCATCTACTATCGTCTTGAGTCTCACAGTTGTTTTCTGTCCTCGAATTCTGCGCGTTTACCGCGATTGAAATTGTCGATGCAGCGGAGGTAGCCGGTTATACGCTGATACTTCTTGAGAGGACATCCGCAGTAGGGGCACTCGTCAACATTCTCCTCGATGTATTTATGTACCTCGCAATACCGCGAAATCGGGGAGAGGCTCATGTAGGGAACTTTGTACTTCTCGCACATAGCCTTGACGATGCGTTTGGCGTGCTCTCCGCTTATCGCACCTTTGAGGTAGCAATGAATAACAGTGCCACCGGTGAACTGCACCTGAAGGTCTTCCTGATGGGCAAAGGTCTTGTCTATGGATTCAATATCTCCGACGGGGATGTGGCAGCTATTTGTGTAGTAACAATCCTTGCCCGAGCCCTGAGTGAATATATCGGGATAAGTCTGTCTATCTATCATAGCGAGGCGGTAACAGGTGGATTCTGCGGGGGTGGCTTCGTAATTATAAAGATGGCCTGTCTCTTCCTGATACTCGGCAAGGCGGTTTCTTATATGCTCGCCGACCTCAAGGCAGAATGCTTTTCCTTCTTCATCGGTTATGACCTCGCCCATAAAGTTGACAGCCATTTCGTTCATGCCGACAACACCTATGGTGCTGAAATGATTATCGAGAGTGCCGACGTATTCGCGGAATGCGGGGATAAGTCCGCCGTCAAAAACCTCTTTCTGAAGCCATACGCGCTTTATCTCAAGGCTGTCCTTAGCAAGGTCGAGGTAATGGTCGAGAGCCGCGAAGAATGCAGCTTTGTCGCCCTGATGCTCATACCCGAGGCGCGGGAGGTTAATGGTGACAACACCGATGGAGCCCGTAGAGTCTCCCGAGCCGAACAGGCCGCCGTTGCGGCGTCTCAGTTCCTTGAGGTCGAGGCGGAGTCGGCAGCACATACTTCTTGCATCTCCGACATCCATATCGGAGTTGATGAAATTGGCGAAGTACGGAGTACCGAACTTGCCCGCCATTTCCCAAAGAAGCTCCAGCTTCGGGTCGTCCCAATCGAACTCACCGTGGATGTTGTATGTGGGGATGGGGTATGCGAAGAGCTTGCCCTCGCTGTCTCCGCTGAGCATTATTTCGAAGAAAGCGCGGTTTATCATATCCATTTCGGGGATGCACTCGCCGTATGTAACGTCGGTCGGTTCGCCGCCTATGATAGCAGGGTCGTCTATAAGGTCTTTCGGGGGCTTCAGGTCGAATGTAATATTTGAGAAAGCAGGCTCAGCTCCCATGCGGCTGTTGGAGTTGATGCTGAATATGAAGTTCTGCATCGACTGCTTGACCTCACGGTACGAAAGCCCGTCCTTCTTGATAAAAGGCGCGAGAAGCGTATCGAAGCTGTTGAAAGCGACGGCTCCCGCTATTTCATTTTGGAAGATAGTCGTAAGGTTGGCTATTTGATTCAGCACCGAATCGAAATGCTTTGCGGGGGATGACACGGGGATGTTGGGCACGCCGCGCACGCCCTTGAGCAGTATGCTTCTGAGCGAGTACCCGCAGCAATAGATTGACAGAGTTGACAGGTCGTGAATATGCATATGCCCGTCAACATACGCCTGAGCGATCTCCTCGGGATAGACCTCGCGAAGCCAGTAATCTTTACTGACCTCTGCGGATATGTATTTGTTGAGTGCGCCGAAGCTGCGCGTTGCATTTGAATTTTCTTTTACCCGCCAGTCTTCGTTGTGCAGGTAAGGCTCGATAATGTTTTTGCTTGATTTCATCAGGCTTGCTCCTTAATCCATGACATTGCTTCTTTGTAGTTCATTTTTTGACCGTTGATCTCCAGAATGGGCATCTCATCGAGGCCGAGCTGAAGCATATATTCACGGTCAGTTACCTCTCGGTAACTTATATTTTTCGCGGCGAGTTTTGACTGCAACATCATGCAGCGGGGGCATCCCGTAGAGTAAAGTACGACGTCCATATTTATGATTCCTTTCGCGTATCTTCTTGTTCGCGCGCGCATCGGTTGACAATACGCATTTTCGCGAGCCGGTAAGCTCCCTCTTTCATGAGCTCTGTTTCAATCATGTCGGATATCTCGGCGACTGTAACTTTGCCGGGACGCTTTCTGCACCGGTCATAGAGCCGCGTAGCAATGACCAGAATGATGTGTTCCCCGACAATACCTTGCGGATTGACCGCCCTCATAGCTTCATTGTCTTTATGCAGCGTGTCTATTATCTTATTTTTGTCGAAAGCAGTCTCGCTTCCGTCTTTGTTTACCACTATCAGCAAATCTGTTCTTTCACCTCTTCCTCAATAATGTAATTGCAAGCGTCCGCCGCGCACTTGATGAGTCCGCCCATATCGCCGGGATTTTCTACCACGTAATCGGGGTCAACACCGTCGAGCGCTGTTTCCGACGGATGCTGCTGCTGAGCTCTCGTGAGCAGACTGTGCAGCTCCGGTCGGTTGACTCTTATATGTGTGACGCGGAATCCCGCATCGGACAGTCTTTCTATCTCGTTCGGGAAACGCGTGTCGGGGATGATTATGTAATCGTACTCGTCGGGGAAGAATCTTGCAACAACGGCTATGAAGTCTACCCAGAAGTCGGGGTCTTGCTCTCTGACGATATCCGTTCCGACGTGCTGAAGGAGTGACCTGCCTTGCTCGTCCTTTTTGCCGTCCCATCCGAAGAAATTCTTACATATAAATTTCAACAGGTCGGCATAGTGTGTAATAAGAACTTTTTTGCCTCGTATTTGTAGGTTGCGCTGCATGAAGCCTGCGAGAGTGTCCTTACCTGAGCCCGCCTTACCGGATATGCAAATGAACTTAACCATTCTCCGTACCTCTCATAGCTTTCATTCTTTCTCTGAGGGCTGCAAGGCGCTCCTCGGAGTATTTCTTCGGCATCTGCACCTTGACCCACTTTTTAGGGCAAACATACTCGCCGAACTCGTCGTCTCCGTTGATCTTGCGGATTTCGGAGGATTGTTCCGTATAGCCGTCGAGCTTCTTGAGGAGCGCACGATTGTAAGTGCTGATCATGGCGGTGCGCTCTTCTTCGTTGAAATTGATTATCGTTTCTTTTTCATACTTTGTCATTGTTGACCTCAATGTTGCTTGCTCCTCCTTTTATGTATTTTTTGTTCCTGCCGCAGGGGTAGAACTCGGTGCAGATTCCGCCTCGGTATTCGCAGAGAGGAACGAGGACGTCCTTGAACTCCGGGTTCAGCGCGACTACCTGCCTGACTATCTCCTCCATGACCGCGCGGGTCATAGGGTCTGCCTGCCCGCACAGACGTTTGTGTGCCATAAATGCCAGTTCCTGCGCGTTTATCGACATGATATGCGACACAGGCGCGTTCTGCGGCGCGGCAGTGCGGTCGTATTTATCCTGCCTGTCATTGCGCTGCGACTGCACATAGTGATTTACTCCGATATGATGACGGACGAAATGCACGCTGCAATAATAGGGGATTTCCATCCTGATACCGAACCACAGCTCGCGCAAAGGGCTGTGTTCTGCGGCGATGAGTTTTCTCTTCCACTCACCCGTAGGGAGTTTTGCCGACGTTTTACCCACAGTGTTAAGAGTGCAGGTCTTACACCACATCCAGTCGGCGTCGGTAGGGTGTTTTAAAATCTCGACTTTAAAATTCTCCATCAAGTCTCCTTGTTTATGCAGTCCCGAACGAGGCGGTTGTAGTGCGCCTCGTCGGTATCTTTGTAGGTTTCCCACGGGATATACCTGCCGTTATCGGGTAGAGTTCCGGTTACGTCATAGAACTGCCGCCCGATCTTTCCGACAAAATGATTCTCTATGGGGTCGTAGTATATCTCGGCCTCGAACCGTTCCCGAAGGATGACCGCAAACCAATAGCAGCACCCTCCGAGAAAGGTTTCCCGAGCGGCTGCGAACTGCGAGATAAAGTGCAGTACAGTGATGTCGGTCATATTGTCAATGAATAATCTTTTGTAACGCAGACAACTTTTGACGTTCGGTCTTTTTTATAAATGGCTTGTCTCAGGTCGGTTGCAAATTCAATTTTGCCTTCCATATCTCCGTGCACCAGCAGCACCTTTTCGCAGTCTACTGAGCTGTAATAGTCCATCAGGCTGTCCCGCTGCATATGCGACGAGAATGAATGAAGGTCTACAACGCGGCATCGGTTGGCTATCCATTTGCCTCCGAACTTGATGCGCGGAGACTCTCCGCTTTTAATGATTGCCGCGAGGGAATTATCAACACTAAATCCGCAGAAGGCAATGACATTATTGGAATCGCTGAGCATTGTTTTTGCGTATGCCCGCGAGCGTCCGTAGGTCATCATGCCCGATGATGCGATTATTACCGCTGGGCTCTTATCGTTCTGCCACGCACGGCTTTCGTTCGGGTCGGTAATGAATTTGATATTCTCCCAGCTCATCACGCCCTGCCACTTCTTCAAAGCATCCCCGGAGAGCAGCTCGCTGTAGGCAGAACACACGTTTATGCCCATCGGAGTGTCAAATAAAACAGGAATGCGGAACGTGCGGTCATTGCCGAACAGGTCGTAAAGGTGCGTGAGTATCTCCTGACTGCGAGAGTTGGCAAAGCAGGGAATAAGGACTCTGCCGCGACGTACCATGCACGTATCTTCGATAACACTGCGAAGTTTTTCGAGGTCTTTGACTCGGGTCTTTTGAGAAGCTATACGCTTCTCTCCGCCGTAAGTAGACTCACCGATCAGAAGGTTGACTTTTCTAATCGGCTCAAACGCATTTGTGTAGTAGCGGCGGATATGGGTGTTGCCGAGGTCGGATGTATACCCGATGGTCTTTGTTATATTTCCCTCTGTGACTGCTATCTCTATCTGGGCGGCGTTCAGGATGTGCCCGGACGGGATGAACCTGAACTTCACGTACTCGTCAAGCTGTATGTATTCGCCGAAAGGATATTCGCGTATCATGCTCACGCACTTATCGACGTCATCCTGCGTGTAAATCGGCTCGTAGCTGCGCCCGTATTGCTGCGATAGCTTCGTGGCATCGCACTCCATAATCCTCGCGCTGTCTTCCATAAGGATTTTGGCTATCGGCGCGGAGCCTTGCGGCATGATGGTCGGCGCGGTCATACCGCGCTTGTAGAGCAGGGGAATGCGGACTATGTGGTCGGAGTGGCAGTGACACCCGAAAACATACGAGATGTTTTGAGGCTTGAATTTGAACGGAGCATTATTGACCTTGTATTCTTCGAGGATGTCGCCGGAGCTTTGGTAAAGTCCGCACTCGATGAGAAATTCGACGTGTGGTGTCTTCACCCATACCATGCTGCCCGTAACTTCCTGCGCGCTCTGACCGAGAAAATGAATCTGTATTTTGTCTTTGGAGCGCGAAGCCATTACATTACCTCTTCGAAATCGGAGACAATGCAATCAATGACGCCGCGCTCAAGAGCTTCCTCGGCGGTCATATACCAGTCGCGGGAGCCTTTGTTTTTCAGGTCGCGGGGAAGTATCTTTGTGTCGGCGACAAAGAGCGCGTTTGCGCTTTTGCTTACTCCGTCATAATATTTTTTGGCGGATTCCACCTTCTCAACGTCTCCGTCGATTGAAATGCTGCCCGAGTGGACGAGTATGACGGAGCCCGGGAGTGCGAATCTGCGGTGTCCCGCGGCAAGAATGTGCGCGGCAGCCGACATTGCGGTGCAGTACACTATCGTCCATACAGGGGTCTTGCTGATTTTGATGGCGTTTATTATGCTCCACATCACCTGAACACTTCCGCCGTCAGAATCTATCATGATCTTGATGGGTTTGCGTTCCTCCACGGGTATGCCTTTATCTTCGTGATTGTGAGCCATGATAGCTTTTGCGATATCAAGGGTATCTTCGCCAACTTCGCCGTCGAGCCAATATACCCTGTCGCGGACGTCTTTGTAATATTGAAGCAGTGCCGGATCAGGGAGATGCAGGTTCGCCAAATCCTTCGGGACACAAAGTTCAAGTGCTTCGGATGTGAATTCTTCCATGTTGTTCTCCTGTGTTTTAAGTATTGTTGCCGTCCTCGGTGTTCATGACGGCGGTTATGCCTTCCATTATGTAAAGCGCTACCGGAAATGCCAGCCCGTTCCCCCACATCTCATACTCCGCTGAGTCAGCGTGAGGTATATCTTTGCACCACCAGCTCGGCATCCCTTGCAGCTTGGCGCATTCGGCGGGAGTGAATCGTCTTACTACCTGCTCAGGCTCAAGCAAGACCCCTTGATGATGTCCGGGGTTTGTGCCGTTGCAAACGGTGGTCGCAACATCCTCGTAGATGCGGGTGTTTTCCGGTCTGAACCCAAGCGGAACGCCGTAAGCTACCGCTCCGGGACCTCGCGCCACGAGTGTGTGAACAATGCCGCTCTCGTCTATCCCTATGTCGTACTTAGCGTTCATACCTTGATTGAATGACGCCCTGTCGAGGCAGAACAGGAACGGTTTGTTTGTTTGTTTG
>ERZ1034925.585-NODE-585-length-15095-cov-5.206715_pt1 | contig 15095 bp, 8 predicted proteins | sample MGYA00520687_ERZ1034925 | MGnify/ENA primary metagenome ERZ1034925 (study PRJEB33766, sample SAMN09781758) | gut metagenome | biome: gut microbiome | host: Homo sapiens | place: Madagascar | study: EMG produced TPA metagenomics assembly of the PRJNA485056 data set... | reverse complement strand
CTTACATACAGCGCAGGTTCTGCTTTCTTCCCCTACATTTGAGGTAGTCGGCTTCACTGTCACTGTCCATGCAGTCCAGGTATGACCCTTTGCTGCTATACTGACATTTGTCTGCACTGTCTTTCCACAGGTATCACAAACATAATGTCCGCTTCCTGCCATCGTACAGGTTGCTTCCTTATCTGTTATCAGACGTTTTGCCTCATGATCACAGATAAGCTGCGCCAGCTCTCTTATCTCAACCGCTCCACATACAGAACAGGTTCTTGTTTCTTCTCCTGCCGCATCATAGGTAGCAGGTGTAACAACCTTCCATTCTCCACAGGTATGTTGATCCGCAAATTCAACCACGATCTTCTGTGGTTTTGTCACATTTTTGATCGTATACTTTCCATCTGCAAATTCTATCCTTGTGCCATTTGCAGATACAAGAACACATCGACCGGCTGCAGCCTTAACTGTAAAGGAATAATCCTCGCCATAACTGATTGTTTCTCCCTCTTTCTCCGGAAGGATCGTATAATCATCCCCACCGGATGGAATCGTAACCTCATATCGGTTCGGGATCACATCTTCTGCTTTCACATCTATGATGTAGTCTTTTCCAATGTTCTTAATAGTATAGCATCTGCCATCTGTCTTAAGTGCCTCTGCCACTTCATCAGACAGTTTATAATAGTTACCATCAAATCCCCTCACCGCTTCGTATACATAGACAACCGCATGGGCATTGCTGTATCTATCTCTTGCCGATAATGTATAGTCTGATTCTTCAACTACGTCGCCACCTGTTTCTTCCAGATAGTCCTGCGCATTCTCTGTAAGTGTAACTCTGTAATACTCGATGCATCCGTCAGGTTTCGTATTTGTCGCTCTGTTCATCGAAAGCTTAAGATCCCGACCGGTTACATCCGATCCCTCTAATCTGACACCAGCGGTTTCACTCTCTGCCTTCCAGTTATTCTCATAATACTTTATGGCTGCTAACTGATATTCTGCCTCTTCTAATTTCTCAAACCGATAAGAGCCATCTTCTGCTGATGTCGTCTTTTTTGTATCACCGTTTCCTTTTAATTTAACTGTTACACCCGGTACAGGATTGCCTTCGGGATCGCGAACAGTTCCGGAGATCGCATAAGTCTCTATATTCTTTTCAAAGATTGCGGTGTAGGTCTCGCCCTCAAAAACACCGTTTACCGCAGTTGGATAGAGTCCGGTTATGGAATAAGACGGACTACCCTCCTTGCTGTCAACCCACTTCACGAAATGCCAGCCAAGATCTGCCACCGGAAGAACTCCCTTTGGTGTTCCGCTTACTGCCTTGATCGTCTCTGTCAATTCACCGGAACCGGTCTTGTCACCTACCCATTTTACTGTTCCATGCTCGCCGGCCTTGTAGGTAAATGTAACTTCTGTTTCCTTTGTTGTAATCTCTACCGTATGATTTGCTGAGATATCGGATATCGTATAATTGCCATCCTCATCCGGCTTCAGTGTCTTTCCATCCAAGCTTACCCCTTCTAATATGCATCCTGTATCCGGTGTTACTGTAAATACAACAGTCTCACCGGTCTCGGTGATAAGCTCTGTCACTTTCTTCTTATCAACGCTTGCCGATGCATAACTACCTTCCGTCAATTTAAATTCCAGAGTATACAGGTCATATGCTTCTGCATATACATCCTTATCTGCAGTTAATACATGCGTGAAATCATACAAGGTCGTAAGTTCCTTATCTTCATACCAGTCGAATGTATGAATCGCATCATTTTTTCCTGTTACAGTCGGTGCCTGGGCCTCGGTAACTGCATGGTTGCAATTCGTATATCCATATCCTGCAAGCTCTTTACCACCGGTCGTATAATGGAAGGTCATCTGCATAACGCTTCTACTTGTTTCTTCCTCTGTTAAATCAAGATACGGATATCGTTCGATTACTGCTCCGCTTATTATCTGTTTCCATACAAATAACTGCTTTCCTCCGGAAGCCTTCAGATCTTCATTGATACCATTCTGCAGTTTCCAGGCGACCTTACCGGATTCAAAATCTTCCGCTGTCATAGCTTCATTATCAGTAAATGTCACCTTATGTCCTTTCAAATCCATAGAATATCCGTAAGCTTTCACATCAATATCTCCCACATAATAGCAGGCAGATACCACTGCATTTCCCAAATAAGATGAAACACAACCTGCAATAGGCGCTGCAAATGCATGCGGTTCATTATTCTGGAAGCTGGTTGCAACATTTGTTGTCTTTATATTCGTGGAATAATTATAGCAGTCTCTTATCAGAGCATTCTCTACCCCTCCTACAATTCCTCCGGTATGGGAACCACCTTCAACGTCTCCTGTATTATAACAGCCGTAGATCGTACCCTTACTACATATTGCATAAGCAGCAATACCTCCGGCGCAACTGTCCGAAGCTGTAACAGCTCCTGTATTATAACAATAATAGATTCCATACTGTGACAGAGAAACCGGAACCAATTCCTCCGCTTCCGTAGAACCGCTTCCCGAATCATCAGAAGATCCGCCGGATGTATCTTCCCACCCCCCAATGGATGGATTTACGATTATTACATCACCGCCTTCTGCCACACCGGTTCCTGCTGCAATACCTCCGACATATGTTCCTGTAAGTGCTCCTTTATTATAGCAGTTAGCAACATATCCCTTGTTATCTCTTACAATACCGGCTGCCTGACCGGTTGATGTAATTGGCGCTTCATTATAACAGTTCAGGATCTTGCCCTTATTCCAATCACAAATTCCTCCCACATCTCCGCTAATGCGTCCTCCGGTATTATTGATTGCTCCACGATTGACACAGTTTTTTACAATGCCATAATTCATATCTACTATGCCAAAGCAATTTTCACGCTGTTTATCGATCCATTCTACATCTGCTGTATTCACACAGGCATCCATAATTCCATAATTCTTATATACAAAAACAGCACCGCCATGCCCACAATATTTTGTGCGCAGTCTTCCGGCTGTACAGTTCGTAACGGATCCATTATTGAACCCTGCAAATACTGCACATGCAGTTACATAAGACTTCTCGATCGTCAGATTCTTTAAAGCTCCCGATCTGCCGATATATCCGATCAGTCCGCCCTGATTATCATATCCCGGATTTTTCCGATACAAGCCCCGGATCGTCTTATGATTTCCGTCAAAAACTCCCTGATATATAATGTTATATTTCGTAAAATTAACATTATAAGATCCGAGAGATGGCCAGTTGATCACATTTGTCGTTTCATCTGTCCATACATCCCATTCACTTGTATCATTCATCTCAATATCATTGCAAAGAACGACATTCTCCGACAGATGTGCCGTAGCATCATCTCCGTTTCCATTTACATAATCAGCAAACCAGTATAACTGTCCGGCATTGCTTACTGCATAGTATCCTATGTAATTTTCGTCTAATCCAAATGCCTTACAATTCTCCGCCGTGACCTGCTCAGCCGGCTGATAGGAACCATCCACCGTTGCAAATCCATTTTCATCATAGGTCAAGCTCTTGCTGACTTCTCCACATGTACTACATTCTGCCGTATAGGTATATATGCCATCCTTTACACCGGTCAACTTCCAACCCACCTTTTCCTCATGGAAAGTGATGTGATCTCTTGGCACACCAAAGGTCTCCGTCAGGCATCTGTAAATCTCAAATGAATGTACCATATAGTACATGCTCTTTAAACTATTCGCTATCGTCTCTTTTGATTTATCTCCATAATCTGTTAAAGTTAACTGTAAAGAATCGTTATCTTTGTGCGGAATCTCTACCATCGTTCGGTTCCATGAACCACAAAATACATTCATATTTAACTCTTTTAAAGAAAGAGGCAGCTTAATCTCACGTTGTTCTTTCAGATTTGTATTATTTTCTTTATATGTAGAAAATAAGCCTTCCGGCAAGGTCTTCAAGGCACATCCTTCTTCAAATGTTATGTACTTGATTTTTGCATTTCCGCCACCATCCAATGAAGTCGCTGTAAAATTCGTCAAGCATTTTGGATATTCAAGGCTTCGCAGATTACTGATGCTGAATGCCCGAGTTCCAATGGTAGTCACGTTCTGCATATACGGCAGCTCGGTTATATATATATAACGGAACGCTTCATCTTTAATTGTCTTAACGCTGTCCGGAATCCGAAGTGATGTTACCTTTGAGCATCCCATGAAAGCCTGCTCCTCAATCGTCTCTAACTGGCTAGGAAGCTGTATATTGGTAACATTACCGCAATATGCAAATGCTGCTTTTCCAATTGATGTCACGGAATCCGGAATCACGATCTCCTGCAATCCGTCACAATCATAAAATGCACATATACCGATCGTTGTGACTGTGCCAGGAATCACAAGCTTCTCTATCTGATCCAGATTTCGGAATGCTGATTCTCCGATCGTTGTAAGTCCTTCCGCTAATTCAACATCTTTCAAAGCGTAACAGGCATAAAAAGCTTCCTTTCCTATGCTTTCAACCTTTGAGCCTTTTTCGAACCGGATCGTCTCAAGATACTGTGAATTATAAAAGCACCTCTCCGGTATCGTTTCAATGGAAGCCGGAACCGTAAATTCTTTTAAAGACTTACAACCGTAAAGTAAATATTGAACATTCTTTCCAAATGAAGTAAGCTTGCATCCTTCCTCAAATGTAATCTTCTCCAGTGACTCATCCATATAGAACATGCCATGATTGAACGAACCTGAATTGAATTCTGTAACAGATGCCGGAATCGTGATCTCCTTCAGCTTCTTCTGTTGCTGCACCAGTGCTGTTGTTAATTTCTGCATCGTACTTGGAAGATAGATATATTCATACTGGAGATTTTCTGGTGGACTATATACATTAAAATATGTCAGTCCTTCTCCAACTTCTACCTGCACGATATTGTACTTGGCAAATACGTCTGCATAACCTGAGAATACACTAAACTCACCAGCCCTGCTGCTGTTTGTATCTACGCCTCCATATGTGATCGTAGCAATATATTTTTTCACTGATGTATCTTCTGTATCCACTGCATCTGCTGTGTCTGCCGTAGCTTCCGTATCTGCTGTATTTTCTGCAGCTGCATAGATTCGCCATATATTTCCGTTGTTATCTTTTTCCTCCACCAATGGTTCACCAGTCTTCTGATAGTGATATCCGGTTTCTTCATTGGTTACTTCACCAGTATCTTCACCAGATTCTGCCCCGGCCGCGTCATCCGTCTGTGCATACGTTGTCACAGACCCATAAAGCGTTATCGGCGTCGCAACCGCAAGCATGGCAAGCATGGCGGCTGCCAGATAATGCTTTTTTCTCTTTGTTTTTAATTTACTCATATTTACCTCCCTTTCGTTCATGCACGTATCCCTTATATCCCTAGTACCCCTGCATCCTGTTATACGGATGCTGTCGCATAGTTTATGATCATTTCCTTTAAACGTATCAACTCCGGCATATAATCCCTGTTATCTTCTGCGCCCCATATAAAGCCTCCCGCGTAGTAGGTACATGCTGCCATCATCGTATGTACGGTCACACGGATAAATTCATCCTCCGGTATATCCGTGCGAAAGGTATGATCTTCCTTTGCTTTCTCATACATCATATGCAATCGGGTATCAGCCGAATACACCGACGTATGAATATTCTCAAACTGTTCCTGGTCTACGCCCTCATGCGTGACGTAGTGATTAAAGTTATCATTGTACTGAAGCAGTTCTTTATGATTCAGATACATTTCAATATAACTGTCCAGCGTGAATATGAATCGATCGATCGCCGGAATATCCTGAACCGATGAAATCGGTCTGTTTCTATCGAGCTCGTCCAGATATGATTTCCACTGTGCCATACAGACTGCGATCACGAGTTCTGTCTTGTTCGAATAACACCGGAATAAGGTCGCCCTGCCGATACCGACCGCCTCTGCGATCTCGCCCATACTTACCGCTTCAATCTTCTTTTCTACAAAGATGCGAAATGCAGTATTCAGGATCCGCTGTCGTCGTTCATTTTCTTTTGCTTTTTGTTTCTCTGATTTGTTCATTACCGTGTTCCTTTTTTGATACGTACTGTATCATTAATTTTATAAGAAATAATATATGATGTCAATACTCATAAACACATCTTATATATAAGTCAAGGATTTTTTCCTGACCTCAAAAAATCAGGCAGCCCTGCTTTGTGGGCTGCCTGTCTCTATTTAATCTCCAGATATTTCTTAAGCTTTGGTTTTTTCTTTTTATAGTATTCCTGCAGCTTCTCTACCAACAGGGTGAGGTAGCGGAACAGGGATTCTGCCGCGAATCCGAATACCACCATAAGCAGTACGCAGATATTTGACAGATCGGTCAATGCAAATAACTTCTTCAGGAAAAATCCTGAGAATATAAATCCAATGATGTTCAGTCCGATCACACCATATTTCATCTTGTTTAACGGCTCACTGATCTTAAACAGGATCATAAAGCCCACAACGCAAAGCACCATTGTTGCGATCGTACCGATGCTTTCTCCCGGCAGGGCAAATACCTCACCGCAAATCACTAACGCGCCAACCGCAATTACGTCAGTAAGACCACCCGGAAATGCTTTGAACATAACATTTGTGAGGAAATGTCCTTTGATCCGGTCTCTGTTCGGTTCGAGTGCCAGCAGAAATCCGGGAGCACCGATCGTAAACATACTGACCAATGAGATCTGTGCCGGTTCCAGCGGATAGGTGATCATAAAGATAACCGAGAACAGCGACATCAACAGTGAGAATATATTCTTAACAAGGAACAGGCTGGCGGAACGCTGTACATTATTTACAACCCGTCGTCCTTCGTATACCACATCCGGCATATGTGCAAAATCGGAATCCAGCAGAACGACCTGTGCTGCCTGTGTGGCAGCCTCACTACCGGACGCCATCGCCACACTGCAATCCGCATCCTTCATTGCAAGGATATCATTGACACCATCACCTGTCATCGCCACGGTATGCCCCTGCTTTTTAAGTGCCTGCACAAGCTTCTGCTTCTGCTTCGGTGTCACACGGCCAAATACCGTATATTCCCGTACGGCTTTCTTAATCTTCGCATCCGTATCAAGTGTCGTTGCATCCACATAGCTTTCTGCGTTGTCAATACCCGCCTGAACTGCGATCTGTGATACCGTCTTTGGATTATCACCGGATATAACCTTGATCGCTACATCCTGACTCTTAAAGTATGCAAAGGTCTTTACCGCATTTTCACGGATCGGATTTGCCAGTGCCACAAAGCCAAGCGGTGTTACCCTGTCAGATAATCCATTTGCAATACTGCTTCCTTCATATCTTCCAAATAACAGCACACGATCTCCCTTTTCGGCATAAGGAAGGATCTCTTTCTCGATTGACGCATAATCATCTCGCATGATGAATTCCGGTGCGCCAAGTATATAGATGCCATCCGAAAATGTAATACTACCGTATTTCAAACTGGATGAAAATGCCAGACGATCAAGCGGTACTCTGTGTTTTCCAACACTACCGTCTGCCTCATCGGCATATTTCTTCAATGCCTCCATCGTAGCGTTATTATCCTGTGACGCTGCTGTATAATCGATCAGCAGCCCCTTTAATTCGTCTGTCGTCTTTAACGGATTCCGGCTGTCCTTACTTAAGAATACATCCTTGATACTCATAACCGGTTCTGTGATTGTTCCGGTCTTATCCACGCACAGCACATCGACACGCGCCAACGTCTCGATACTTTTCATATCATGCAGCAGGACTTTTCGTTTTGCCAGATTCATCGTACTGAGTGCCAGTGCGATCGTAGTAAGAAGATATAACCCCTCCGGGATCATACCAAGGATAGCTGCAACTGTCGAGGTTACGCTCTTCCGGATCGAGTCATCATTTACGAAATGGCTCTGCCAAAACAGGATGAGCCCGATCGGTATAATGATGATACCAACCCATTTTACGATCAGGTTGATCGACCGGATCATCTCGGACTGTTCACCGCTTCCCATGGTCTTTGCTTCCATGCTGAGTTTTGAGATATAGGATTCATTTCCGACCTTTTCCAGTCTGGCATAGCATTCACCGGACACCACAAAGCTGCCGGATAACAGAGAACTGCCGCTCGTCTTTTCTACCTCGTCCGCTTCACCGGTAAGGAGGGATTCATTTACCTGAATGCTGCCATCGATAACAACCGCATCTGCACAGATCTGCTTTCCGGCTGTCAATAAAATAACATCATCCTTTACCAGTTCTTCCGAACGGATCTGCTGCAAAACCCCATCTCTGACTACATCTGCATGAGGTGCATTTAAGAAATTCATTTTTTCCAGTGTTTTCTTCGCACGCAGCTCCTGTATGATACCGATCAATGTATTACCTATGATGATCGGCAGAAAGGTCAGGTTCCGAAAGGAACCAACAAGGATCAACAATACTGTGATAATAAGAAATATTAAGTTAAAGTATGTAAGTGTATTCGACAAAATGATCTCTTTCGTCGTTTTATCCGTCGATATATCGGTCTGATTCGTCAGCCCTTTTTCGATTCGTTTCTTTACTTCGTTTTCTGTCAGTCCCCGGATCGAAGGATTGATCTGATTTGCATTTGTATCGTCCATAAGATTTCCTCTCTGGTCTGTGTTCTTAAAACTTTTACACCATTCTACTACATTCTTATGGAAAGAAAACGAAAATAATTGTTAAATTTTGTTAATTCTTTATTCGTCTTTATTCAGGTGATATCCTGCCCCCCATTTTCTTTCTATCCGTTCATTGAACCAAACTTCAGTTTCTTTCTTGTGATCAGATATGCTATTACACCACACAGAATTCCAACCAAAATGCCACCTAAGATATCGGTCGGGTAATGCACATACAGGTATAGTCTGGAAAATGCGATCAGCACCGCAAGCACCAGTGCCGGATACCGGAATTTCTCTTTTGCAAAAAACAATGCAGTTACTGCTGCAAAGGACGCTGCCGTATGACCGGATGGGAATGAATAATCTGTCGGTTTCTTCACTAACAGGGAAATTGCTGTATTTACATCAAAGGGTCTTGTCCTTGCTACCGCATTCTTCAATATTCCATTACAAAGTATAACATCAAATACCAGTGCAAGTGCCATCAGAATCCCTGTCTTTCTGTGCTTCTTACTGATCAACAGCACGACCGTAAGTGCAATCCAGATAATCCCTGCATTTCCAAGTGTTGATACAAATGGCATCCCTACATCAAGAAATGCATTTCTCATATGTTCCTGTATAAAATCCAAAATCGTTAACTCCATCTGATTCACCTTTTGTCCTCCTGCCTGTATGTAAATCACACACTGTTTCTACCGGTCTGCTCTGTTGCTTCACTTATGCAAGTGATTTTGTATGTCTTCCAGATAAGTATCACTTATTTATTTTCCCCGGAGGATCTTCACACCACGAACAATCATGAATACACCTACGATCAACAATGCTGCCGACATTACAGTTGAGAACAATGAACTCATAACAGCCATAAGGCTTGCTGTCTGAATAAGCATGACAATAAAACTAAGCACGATAATGCCGTTTACTAATATAAAGCCTGCTCCGACCACAATACATATGACTCCGGCATAAATATTCGCGCCTTTCCGAACTGCGGAACCAACCTTTCTTGCTTTCTCTCGCTGTGCAGGATCCATACCCATGCCATTCATCATCTGATCAAATTCAGGTGACATACCGCTTCCATATACTGTACCACCACTATTTATCTGACTGGTATATACCTTGTCGCCTGCGCTTCCTGAAAATGGTGTACCCGGAGTTTCTTGCTGCCATTGCGAATCCTGCTCGGTATCTGTAGCCCATGGTGATGTTTTCTGGCTATTTTCTATTATTATGTCTACGGGCTGACTGCCATACACACCATACGGGCTGTTGTATCCGGACTGACTGTTGTATCCGGACTGACTATTATATTCGCCATATTGACTGTTATATCCGGAAGTCTGAACGACATCACCGCTGTCTCCTTTTAAAAAGTTACGAATTCCCTGGATCAGAAGCAACACTCCTATGCCACCGAAAAACAGAAGGAAAAGTCTCATGACACCTAGTCCTTTTGCAAAAAGACCCACAAAGCCAAAACTCATGAATACCAAAGTTCCCAGAATGCAACCCAGTAATTGTTTGACCCGATTGGATACACTTTCCATCGAATTAATAAATAATACAACACCTGTCAATGCAAATATTAATCCGAATCCAAGTACGATCCCCCATGTTAAGATTCCACCCTGATCATACAGGGTTGTTATGCCCCATACTCCGAGTGCAAGCATCATCACGCCAAAGCAAAAGAAAACAAATGCTCCTATTTTTGCTCCTTTTTGTTCCTGCATAAAACCACCTCCGTTTATAGAGTATCACATAACTGTGGTTTTTTGCACTCCTCCATGTATATTTTTTCGATTTTGTCACCAAAGCCCTTCGATGAAAATGCTTCCGATGATACTTCTGTTCCTATAAAGCAAAAAATCCCCCGCACTTGTCTCCTACAGATTTCTGGTCTGCAGGCAAATGCGGGGAACCTTTTCTTTGTTTGTTGATTTATTCACTCTAATAAGTATGTTTCTTTGACTTTGGTGCTGCAGCTTCAGCCTCCTGTGCATTATGATTAGCTGTTGCACATACCTTCTGAACTGCTTTCTTTTTCTTCAATGGATGCTTTGGATTCTTATCCATGATCTACACTCCCTTTCTTATATCTGTATACATATACATAAGGGGTCATGTTTTTTATTCGCACGGCTCGATATCAACACATTTTATTCGATGGCAATGAAGTTCTCCTTTTCGATTGCTTCCGGTGCTTTCTTTGGAAGGGTCAGACGAAGAATACCACTTTCATATTTTGCATGTATATCCTTCTGACTAATACCATCGCCAACATAGAAGCTTCTGCTCATGCTGCCGGCATAACGTTCACGTCTGATATACTTACCGGTCTTCTTATCCTTCTCATCCTTATCCAGACCTTTCGCAGCGGAAATGGTGATGTAGCCATCTTCCAGTTTGACATTTACTTCATCCTTCTTAAATCCGGGAAGGTCAATGTCTACTTCATAGCTGTCATCTGTTTCACGGACATCCGTCTTCATCATGTTCTTAGCATGTTTGCCATACAATGGGCTTTTCTCCGGAAACATTTCCTTTTCAAATTCCTTACCGAATGGGAAATCATCCATCCAATCATCAAATAAACTTTCTCCAAAAATACTAGGTCTTAACATAAGTCATTACTCCTTTCAATTTCAAACCAGTGTCGGAAATCTCAGTTCCTTATGGAACCTTGAGGCACTTAGACTTTTGTATGTTTAGCACTGTCAGAGAAATCTGAGGTGTCGAATTTGTATGTTATAAGTTCCGGGATTCTTTCTTCTATCTTCTTTCTTAATCCCTTTCCTTATCTTTAGCTATGTTATAGCACCGTTTATTAGCACTGTCAAGAGGTGAGTGCTAATTTTATGTGAAGATTTTGTGAACTATCTGATTTCTATTTCTACACTTAAAAGAAAGAGCCAGACCGGCACTCACCGGTCTGGCTCTTTCTTCTATATAATTATAGGTTATTTGTAATTTACTCTACATCCTGTAAAGCTGCAAAGTCTTCCTCACCGGTACGAACCTTAACAACCTTGTCAACGCTGTATACGAAGATCTTACCATCACCGATATGTCCGGTATACAGAGCCTTCTTAGCAGCTTCAATAACTGCACTGACAGGAATCTTGCTGACTACGACTTCTACCTTAACCTTTGGAAGAAGGGTTGCATCTAATTCAACACCACGGTACATCTCGCCGGCACCCTTCTGGATACCACAGCCCATAACCTGATTCATTGTCATACCTGTAACACCGAGGTCATTTAAAGCTTTCTTTAAGATCTCAAACCGTGCAAGCTTTGCAATGATAACTACCTTGTAGATACCGCTTGGAGATGCTGTAACAGGAGCTTCCGCAACCTTGACTGCTGCATTCTTTAATGTGTCAGAAGCCTTATCATAATCAGCTACACCAAGATCTGTATTTTCATTTACATCCATTGTCATTGTATTTGATACATCAACGATACTGAAGCCGGCATATGCAGATGGAAGACCATGCTCGCATGAATCCAGACCAACAATTTCCTCTTCCTCTGATACACGAAGGCCGAAGATCTTCTTGATAAGAAGGAATGCAATTGTAATCGTAACTGCTGTCCAGAGGATGGTTGCGCCCATACCTACGAACTGAATACCGAGCTGCTTGAAACCACCGCCATAGAATAAACCTTTGGCTGCGATCTGGTTTGCACCATATGTTACGCCATCACCGATACCTCTTGCAAATGCAGGAGCTGTATCGGTAGCGAAAAGACCAACTGCGATTGTTCCCCAGATACCATTTAAGCAGTGAACTGCAACAGCACCTACAGGATCATCAATATGTAATTTGTAATCTAAGAGCCATACACCGAATACAACCAGTACACCGGCAACAGCACCGATCACGATAGCACCGAAAGCATCACAGACATCACAAGGAGCTGTAATTGCTACCAGACCTGCAAGAGATGCATTCAGACACATTGAAACATCAGGCTTACCATATTTTACCCATGTAATGATCATTGCTACAACTGTTGCAACAGCAGGAGCAATTGTTGTTGTTACGAATATGGAACCAAGTTCTGAAACGGTTGTTGCTGCTGCACCATTGAATCCATACCAGCCAAGCCAGAGGATAAATACACCGAGACAACCGATCGGAAGGTTATGTCCAGGGAATGCATTTACTTTTTCAACCTTACCATCCTTGCCCTTTACAAACTTACCGATACGAGGTCCAAGGATTGCTGCACCGATCAATGCACAGATACCACCAACCATATGAATACAGTTAGAACCGGCAAAATCATGGAAGCCCATCTGAGCTAACCAGCCGCCGCCCCATGTCCAGTGTGCCTCAATCGGATAAATAACTGCTGAGATAATTGCTGAATATACACAATAGGAAATGAATTTTGTACGTTCTGCCATCGCGCCGGATACGATTGTCGCTGTTGTTGCACAGAACACTAAGTTAAATACGAAGTTGGACCAGTCAAAATTTGCATAATCAGTAAATATGTCAAATCCCGGTTTACCGATCAAACCAACCATGTCTTCACCAAGTAAGAGTCCAAAACCAAGAAGGATAAATACAACTGTACCAATACAGAAGTCCATCAGGTTTTTCATCAGAATGTTTCCGGCATTCTTTGCTCTGGTAAATCCTGTCTCTACCATCGCAAATCCTGCCTGCATCCAGAATACCAATGCCGCTCCGATCAGGAACCAGACACCGTACACTTCACCAGAAATCGCATCTAAAATTTCACTTGTCATAGTTCTTACCTCCTAAAACTCAAAAATGCGATACACGGAGACTTATCCATAACAGACGCCCCATTGCATCGCATTTTACTTCATTTTTCCCCTCATCCGGTCCGCGCGTATAGCCGGATATCAGGTTTTTCTTTGTCCTGTACCGGGATACTTATACCTCCCGATAAAAGAAAAAGGCACTACGAATATTTCGTAGCGCCTTTGCTATGTCCATGAGTATAGCACCGGGGATTACTCATGTCAACGATAATTTTATATTTTTTTTAGAGATTATTAACCATGCCTTTTCCAACTGATCATCACAGTTTATATTTACGCGTTCCATACAAGTATTTATCTACTTTCTCTTCATCTGTGGGATCAGTATAAAGCTGCAATACAGGATTGCTATAACTGCCATGATCCCCCCTGCAAATCCGATATACCCCATCGATGCATGTGTACATACCAGACCACCGATCCAGGTTCCGCATCCGATTCCCAGATTATAGATTCCTGAGAACATCGACATGGCCACAGCGGAGGCTTCCTCCGGAACCGCTTTGATCGTCTCTGACTGGAAAGTAACGCTAAATGCCGTTACAGCCATACCCCACAGCATACAGATCAATATCATTGTCCATGTAAATTTCGATGCCGGTTTCAGGCAAAGCATGACAACAGCGATCAATGTGATCGATGCACGGATAAAATGATATCTGTGTTTGTCATATACACAGGAGAACAGAAAACTTCCAAGAATTCCGGTCGCCCCAAACAACATTAAAGTTATAGTAACAAGATTATCCTTAAACATTGCTACCTGCTTCAAAAACGGCTCAATATAGCTGTAGCCTGTATAGTATGCACCCGCAACTAAGAACGACATTAATATGATCCCAAGCATAACCGGGTTCTTCAATATCACCGGCAGTTCTTTCATTTTAAAGGATGTACCGCCTTCAACCTTCGGAAATACAAATGCCATATAGATAAGCGCAAGAAATGCAACAACTGCAACACAGAAAAATGTCATTCTCCATCCTACATATAATCCAACGATCCTTCCAAGCGGAAGTCCAAATATCATCGCAATGGATGTACCGGTTACTACCATACTCATCGCAAACGACCTGAACTTCTCCGGCACGATCTTAACTGCTGCCGGTGATGCGATCGACCAGAAGACCGCATGTGCACAGGCAACTATGATCCTTGCCGCCATCAGCATCGCATATCCGGTTGCAACCGCTGATAATACCTGACCGATTCCAAATAATGCAATCGTTCCCAACAGCAGCTTTCGGAAACTGATCCTTGATGCAAGCAGCATAAGTGGCAGTGATAACAGCATAACCGCCCATGAATATGCTGAGATCAGCATCCCCGCTTTTGCCTCCGTGATCTGAAAATCATCCGCGATATCGGTCAGAAGACCGATCGGCATGAATTCCGATGTATTAAATATAAATGCCGCTACCGTCATTCCGATGAGCGGCAGCCATTCCCTGATAGTTAATTTCTGATTCATTCTGCAATTATATCCTTTCCTGTAAATTCCTGTATTTTTCTATTTATACATTTACTGTTTTGCAACGCAGTCCGCTAATATATATTCTGTACCATGCAACGCAGTATGTTAATATGACTCCGTATTATGCAACACATTTATATGAAACCTATCTT
>ERZ1034925.584-NODE-584-length-15194-cov-13.857718_pt1 | contig 15194 bp, 15 predicted proteins | sample MGYA00520687_ERZ1034925 | MGnify/ENA primary metagenome ERZ1034925 (study PRJEB33766, sample SAMN09781758) | gut metagenome | biome: gut microbiome | host: Homo sapiens | place: Madagascar | study: EMG produced TPA metagenomics assembly of the PRJNA485056 data... | reverse complement strand
CCATTCTACTATAAATTGGAAATTATGAGCACTTTGCATTAGCACGGTAAAAATATAATAAAAAAGAGCGGGTAGAAATACCCGCTCAGTTTATAGTGCTATATTAGTCGATTAGTTCGTTTTTTGTAATAATTACGGCATTGGGGTCGGTAGGTGTTGTAAATGCAAAGCACAGTGCGCCATCACTTGCGAGCGAGACATATTTAACCGTAAATACATGCACATCACCAGCCAGTGCATAATCTAAGACTATGCTGGGTAGAGAAGATATATATGCCCTTTGGGTGGCGTCTGACCCATCGGAATATTTACCTGATAATTGGTATCTGTCTTCGTTAGCGACAAAATTCACGCCCTTTACTCGAATTACATCGCCTATTACAACGCTAATTGGATTAGATACAGTTTTGCCCGCCTGCGCGACTATAGCTGTTGACGAAATCCTGTATCCCGTCTTCCACTGGTCGCTCGTAGGGTCAGCAAGGTTTGTATAAGATGCGGGCGACTCTACAGCAGTTACTGTAATTTCGATATTGCCAGTTACATTCGGGATGGCAATAACCCCGTTTTTGTAGTATGCGGACATGTCCACACCCCCCATAGTTATAGATATTGTTGCACCATCAAGTGTGTATCCAGCAGTAGCTGTAAGTGTAGCTGCATAACATTGTCCGTCAATGACGGATTTTTTTGTGTTATTGATTGTGCAGTGCGTCAAGTTGACCGTTACTTTACGGCGCAGTACAGTCTTTGCTCCCGTCCACGCACTGTCAGTCACATTTACACCGCCCATTTTTACGGTTATATCACTGATAACATAACCTTTATTAGCAGTAATATTTGCGTTGTAAGGCTGATATTCTGTAGCATTGGTAGCGCTATTATTGCTGGCAGCATTAGTTAGTGTATTAGTGACTGTGTATGTGGAAATAATAGGTGTTACTGTTTCAGGCGTTCCGTCAATCATTGCAGAGCGAAAAGCATTGATTTTTTCAGCTGTAAACCCAAGCGAAGCTACCCAGTTAATAACTTTGTCGCGGAACGTAGTACCAACAGTAAGTTCGTTAATTTCGCCTATAAGTTGTTTCCACTGTACACCATTGCGTTTTTTCAAATAATCTGTTCCAGCAAAAGACGATAACTCATAGTCTTTATCGATGTCGTTTTGACTTAAACCGAGTAGCGCTTCAATAATGCAAGCTACAGTTCCTGTTCTATCCATACCAGCAGAACAATGAAAATATACTGGAGTTGTAGTTAATACGCTGTCAAAAATACACCGCAGTATTTCTCGCCATGCCGTGGTGTTAGCAAGCGAATACCAAACGAATGTTTCAGGACAACAATAACCAATGTTACCGAGCGCTGATTTATCTCGTATTGGTTCTTCTTGCTTTCCGCGTAAATCAAGTTCCATTCTAACGCCGCATTCTCCGACAAGAATAGGACGAATTTGTGTGTCTGTCGGGAAGACGTTCGCTCCGCGATATAACATTCCATATTTAACCGTACCGCCATCGCAAGCCCAGCCGCCTAAATCTCTGATATTTTGCCCATATGTACCCCCGTTTATAAGGCGCAGAGAATCTAATGGTTTTAACGTTCCTGCGACATTCGTAGTGGAAAACGGCGTTTCTTTTTTAGGTACTTCGTTGTAATATGTAACTCCGTCAATAACTTTCCCGATAGGTTTTGAATCTGCTGGGATGTTGGTTAGATAGTTATCAATCTGCGATACATTGTAGTTATCAGGGCTATAAGTCACATTGGCAAGATAGCTTCTCACCTGTTCAGGACACTGATGCCATTCAATGGTTTCTTTTCCTGTAATTCTATCAACTGTAGTTTGCATTTGAGCAATAGTTTTTGCACCGCTTGTCCCAGCCTTTGCGTTAATGTGCTGGGTAAGAATATCAAGTTTTCTTTTTGTTACAACCACTTTATTCATATTAGCCATATGCAACCTCATCTCCGTTAGGAATTTGTGCAAGCACAAGTTCGACAATCTCTGCTTTGTCTTCATCTGTTAACACATATTTTTTATCATCGACATACTTTTTATTGGCGGCATCAGTGTCTCTTGACGGAGCGTCAAGATTTGTAATCATGCCTTTGCCGTCAGTATCGGTATTATTCTTTACAATAATATCTCCGTTAGCTACAGTGAGCGTAAGGCTTGTTCCTGTGCTTGTAATTTCAGGCGTGTTATTGCTCTCGCCCTTTCCGCTAAGACTAAGATTGCCTTGTACTCCATTTGTTACAACGATATTGCCATTGACAGTGCCGCCTGTTTTATTAGAAAGATAAGGCAGCTCCAAATTTCCATTTTTAATATCGTTAATCTGTCCCTGTCTGACATCTCGTTCAGTGTCAAGGTCTGTTGACAAGTCCGAAAGTTGTGTAGAAAGTGCATTATCGCCAGCCAGTCTTTCAGATTTTTCAGTATTGATATTTGTCTGTAAAGTTGAATCTGCTGCTGTGCGGTCTTCTTTTTCTTTATTGATAGCTGCCAGCAAATCAGCATCTTCTGCTGCGCGTTCGCCCTGTTCGGTCACAATATCATTATGCAGTGCCGTATCGGCATTTTCGCGAGCGTGCTTTTCTGCGTCAATATTTGTTTGAAGCTGCTGTTCGGCAGCCTGTGCACGTTTTTTCTCTACGTCAATCGCGTTAGTTACTATAAGAATATCAGCGTCAAGCAGCTTTTTATTTACAGCTTCATAAGGTTCAGTAGCATTATCAACACCACTAATTTTTACAGGGTTTGTTCCTGCCGCATTGCTTACTACAATACCCCTGTCTGATTTAAGCTGCATAGCATCATTGCCAGTGTCAATACCCAAATTAAAGAATTTAGTTTGATTGCCGATATTGAGTGATGCAGAATTAGGCAGAGACAGACTGCCTGTCATAGTGTCACCAGCGCGGTTTACTTTAGTGTCTTCAAGATTTTTTTCAGCAGCCTGCGCGCGCTTCTTTTCATTGTCGATATTTGTCTGCAACGTTTTTTCTGCCGCAGTAGCGCGTGTAATTTCGGCATTGATATTTTCTTGTAGCACTGTATCATTCTCTGCGCGTGTGTCAGCTTCGGCATTGATATTTTCTTGCAGTTCATTATCGGCGGCAATACGGTCTGCAATTTCCTTGTTCAGTTTTGCAATCGTGTCGTCCAGCTTGCCGCCCGTCAGAAAATTTTCCCAAATGACCTGCCCGTAATTCTGCATAAGTTCTGCTACCTCGCGCGTATAGTCATTCTTATAGAAGCATCTGCGACTAATATACCAGTAGCAATAAGCAGTAGGCACTTCGTTATTATCAGGTACAAACATAAACTGCCCCTTATTCATAGCGCCCGCACTGTCTGCTTCGCAAAGTTCAACAGCAATATCACAGCCATATTGCAGAAGAATTTGCGCACACGCTTTAGAAGTCATGCCCTTATGATTTACATTATTTTCATTTCCGCATGTCAGGAAAATAACTTCGCGAGTATCACTGTTCTGTCCGATAACTACACGTGCAACCTGTTCAGTGGCATTGGGGATATTTGCTCTATAGCTATCGTCGGCAAGCTGTCCGTTAAGAATAAGGACGCCCGAACAGCCCATTGCATTTTCAATCGTATCACGCAGCATTTGCTCTTTGTCGATGCCGTTTTGATAAACACGCATAACTCCAGCTTTGGTAAAACCAACAGTATAAAGCGTTCCGTCATTATGAGTAGCAATAGGCGCTCCCCTATAGATAACGTTTCCATACCAGCCATTTTCTGTTTTAGGCTGTGCTACAAGAATTTTATCAGCATAAAGCACTTTAGAAGCGCTGAACATATCCTGCTCAATTTTGCTGTTAGTTGTATTGTCATAGGCAAGGTGCAGATCAATTCTAATAGGCGCGCCGTGTCTATCTACGACAGCTTTGTGCGTCAGAGTATAAGTAGCGCTTTCGTCCGCATAATAACCCTGCTCTGTCCAAACTTCTCCATCGCCATAATAAGCGCCGTTTTCTTCTGCGGCTTCTTCAAGATTATGTAGCGTTTTATAGCATTCGCTCATAACTTGATTATATGTTGCAGCCATGCAATCTACTTTATCATTCAAGTGCATAAGCTGTTCTTCCGTTGTCATTCCACAAGGTGAGCAACAAGGCGGCTCATAAGGCGCGGGCGCTGGCTTGCATTTGCATTCATCAGTAGGAATAAAAGGCGGAAATTCTCTGTGTTTCATATTAAAAAACCCCCATAAATAAATCATTTAATTCGTCGATAATCATCATATCGACGTTCTGAATAATTTCGCGGTATTTTCTTATAAGGTCAGCGGGAGAAATTCCTCGTCTGCCCTCGGCAAATAACTCACCGTTTTCTTTTTCGTGGCGCTTTTCCTGCTCTGCATTTTCGCCAACATTTTTAGAAGAAACAAAAACATTTCTTTGTGTATCTTCATAGATATTATTTTTATTTGTTTTAGAGCCTGTTTCTGTTTCTGTCATAGTACCGTCACTATCATTATTTTGAGTGCCAGTATTATCTTTAGTTACAGTTTTGTTTACGCTACCTGCATTTTCTACCGTGCCAGTATTAGTTTTAGTGGAAGAATTAGTTTCGGCAATTTCATCTTTCTGTTTAAGTTCAGATTTTACTGTAACTGTGCCTGTATTATCTGTAGTCGCCTTGCCAGTTTCTTTAGTGGTAGTCGCGTTTTGCTCGTTTGTGCTTTCGGTTGTGCGTGTTGTTAAATACCCTTTTGAAGTGGTGGTTACACTTCCGTCAGCATTTTCTGTAACTGTAGTTTCATAGCCCGCTTGCGGAATATCGCTAAAACCAGTTACCTTACTGCCACTTGTTTTACTTGTCCCACTTCCGCTATTTTCGCTACTATTTGTAGTTTTAAGAGCGTTAGTCGTGGTACTATTATTCGTGGCATCGGAATTTTTAGTACTCCCGATTGTAGTTTCTACAGCTTCTGTTAAATCATCTGTGCGTGTATTTGAATTGGTTTCAGCAGTTACAGCGACTTCTTTTAACTTGTCCGTTCTTGTAGCTTTATTTGTTTCCGTTCCGCTTGCATCACGTTTAGTATCTTCGTTAAGATTTTCGCGCTTGCTCCCACTGTAATTATCGCCAGTAGATTCTTCTGCGATTTTCTTAATATAATTTTCGACAGCTTTCTTTGCTTCTTTCGATAGCGAATTTGTTTCGCTATAAAATTCTGTCGCAAGCGGGTTATATTCAAGCAGTTCACTTTTATAAAGCTGATTATAATACGGCATAATTTCATCCATTTTAGTTTCAAGATAAAAATTAAACCGTTCGGGCGAATCGCAGCAAATTTCACGGAAATAGTAATGCCTAATAATTTTATTATTTAGGATTGCTCTATGACCTTCGTCAAAAATGGGATAATTATTCAGCGCTATCGGGTAGCCCCGTTTTACCAGCGTCCCCAATTCCACTGTATAAACTGCCATCTTCGTTCACCCCCTCTAAACCTAAAATATCCTGTCTGAATTTAACGCTAATATTAGTGCCAAACATGCGGTTAATTTTATCTGCCGCTTGCTCTCTTGCGTTTAGCATAACATAGCGCTGCGCCTGTACACCGCCCAAATTAGATGTAATTTCATCTGAAACAAGTCTCTCACGCTTTTCTGTATTAGCATTTTCAATTCCGAAAAATGTTAAGGCTTCATTCCAGATTTGCCGCTTTAGAATGTTAAGTTTATCTGCGACATAAGGCGCGCCTGTTGTAATAGCTTTAACGCTATCTAAATCAAGATTTTTTGCACCGATAATAACGGGCGCATTTCCCTCATATTTGCGATAAATTTCTTCTACTGTTCGCTTTTGTTTTTCGTCAGTCAAAATAGCAATCGGCGTTTTTTGCGCATTTACATTAACATCAATAGCGCGTTCAATCGCTGTAAGGCGTTCAGCATAAAGTGATATTGTTTGCATTGTCGGAGTATGCAAATAGTTATTGTAAATAAGTACGCTATCTTTATTTGTTCGTTCTGCTTGGTAGCGGTTTACAGCGAAAGCGATTCTCCGTGTGGGAATGCGATAAACGTCCAGTTCTCCGCCAATCATACATGTTAGCGCAAGATTGCCCATAATTTCATCATTAAAATATAGGCAATATCCCTTTTCACAAAGTGCGAGTTCAAGAAAGCGTTCATCTACAGTATCGGGTAAATTATCCCACTTAAACATATTGATAGCGAGTTCAAACAGGCGGTTAAAATAGTCATTAAAAGTATTTCTGTTTAGCCTGTCAGAATTTATATTGCGCACACATGGTTTTGCGTTAAGAATATTTTCTACGACTAAAGGCATTTATAATCACCACCAATTATTTCAAGTATGCTATCAATCAATAAAATTCTGCAAATAAAATGTAAAATGTTAATAGCCATTTTTACCACCCCTCTACGCCTGTTACTTCGTTATTTCTATTATAGTTTCCTAAATCAGAATCATGCCAAAAAGTAACGCCATTATTTAATGCAGTTTTTATTGTTTCCATAGCTGATACGGGGATGCTCCCAGTAATAAGAGGAACGCCAGTTTTAACATAATTCCATAAACTTCTGCTTTTTCTATTTGGCACTTTTGTTTCTTTTTTTAAGTACCCAAATTTCGTTAAAAATTTATCGGCTCTTTGTATAGATTTTTCATCCGCGCATACTTCATAAATAGTCAAAGCTGGTCTATTATTTGAAAAAGAAGCTGAACCTGAAAAAATATTACCATTCGCCATATCAGGCAAATTTTTTGCATCTTCTCGTTCAGATGAAAGTTTCCCCATTGCTAATTTTCCAGCGGCTGCTGTTGCAGTTCCCTCTACTGCCATTGAAGCTGTAGAAGCCGCTCCTGCTGTTGCTAAACCAGCTGCAATTTTTAACCCCGCCAGCACTAAACCTCTACTAAAGGAATTTTGATGTTCTTGCAACCAGCGTGTATAGCCATCTGTAGCCCAGCCACATTGGACTAATTCATCATCAATTATTGCATAATTCCAGTTCTCCTCTAATCCATCATAACTAAGTGGTATAAAAGTAGTGTTGGGCATTGAAGATGGATTTATGTAGGCTTTTATTCTTAAAGGAAGCGGACTTATATTAAACATTTCAGGTTTAATAATTTGGGTTTTTCCGTCTGCGCCAACAAATAAAAAGTATCTAAACTGCGAATTTAATAATTTTTTGTTCACTATTTTAATTGCGTTTACCCGCTCTACGACGTTATTAAAGCCTGTATCCTTAGTTTCCGTAGTGCTGGCGAATCCAATTTTAGTACGACTCATTGTTAAAGCGACAACATTTGCAGCATTTGTATTGTTTATAGACCAATTAGGCAGACTTTTATCTTCGGCTTTACTAACGTAATTAGTTAGCATTTGAGCAATAATGCCATTTTGCACTTCTAAACTTTTTTCCAAACACGCCGTATATAAACCGTCAAAAATTCCCCCATTAAAACTTATTCCAGCTTGCTCACCCTCTGAATTAGTGGTAGCATGTAGTGTTATATACTGTTCTGTTGGGTATTCATACTTTTTGCCCGTGCATGTATATTCTGTTACGTTTATAGGTTCAATTAAAATATTTTCAAATGGCGCATCAGACGATGAATGTTCACGTTCTACATAACATTCTCCTACTTCAAAATCAAATAACCATGTTTGTATATCATCTATTTCATAAACAATTTCTGTACATTCGGGACTAATATAATTCACCTGTTTGATGAAAGCATAGAACCATTTTGTACCGAAATTATTATTCTGAAACATCATGTAATTGCAATTATACAAATTATCTGCTAAATCGGGAACGCGGCATGTTAATGCTGCACGCGGATTTGCAATAGAGTTATTTACGCGCTGATAGGATAAATTAGTATATTTATGCGTAGCTTTAGAGGTAAAATATGTCGCTTGTGCAGCTTTATCTGCAAAATCCAAAGTGTCTGTGTATGTATCATCAAGCGGCACTTGTTCACATAAATATACTTTTGTTTCGGGTCTATAATCTGCCATAGATTTTAACCTTTCTATTATAGCGGGCTGTTGCCAGCCCGCATATAATTTAGCTTATTCTACTGTAACCGTAGCCGTGCCAGCCTTGCTACCGTCATATACAGAAGTAGCAGTAACAGTAAGTGCTGTATTAGGCTCGTCGGGCGCTACAAGCAGCTTGCCCGTCCAGTCAATCTGCGACTTAGGCGTTTCAGTGCCCGTAATCGTCCATACAACGCCCTGCGGAATAACGCTGCCGCTACCTGCAACAGCTGCTGCAAACTGCTGCACACCGCCCTTTGCCACTGTTGACTTGTTGGGCGTTACAGTTACGCCTGTTACAGCGGTCGTATCGGTCGTAAACAGAACCGCATTAGCGAACGGAGAAGTAGAGAAAGTGCTCCACTTATGGTAGAAATAGTTCCAATAAAGCCCTTCACTGTTGTAAATCTCCGTAAATTTAAGCATGTTATCGAATACCATAAACCAGTCGGCATCGACAAGTGCTGCTACCGCGCCAGTAAGCGCGCCAAAGTCGTCAATCAAGACGCGCTGCCCCATAAATTCGGCTTTGTCCATATTGAAAGCAGAGGCAAGGACTTCAACGTCAATCTGCGCGTCAAATGCGGCGTCAATAATAAGAATCTGATTAGGCTTTTTAGTAAAGTTAGCAACGCCCATAGAGTTATATTTATTGTTCATAAACTCAATTTTATTGCTAATCCCCTTAATCGTAGTTACAATAGACTTTGCATTATCAGCCGTAACTTCGGGAATCGTAACAGGGTAGAATCTGCCGTTCTTTGCGGCGTCTTCGATAAGATTCTTCATGCAAAGAAATTCGTCAAATTCTGCGCCGCTATACATACTGTCGACAATTCTTGCGATAAGGTCTGTTACACCTTCTGCCGAAAGAAAAGCCTGTCTAAGCTGTTCGTCGGAAATAGTAGCCTTGTAAAAATTCTTATAATTCAGCTTGTGGAACGCTGCCGCTACATCGGGAATTTCGCGCTGAAAAACCGTCTTTTCGGCTACAATCGGGTCAAACGGGTGCGCTTTCGCAATGTTTACAAAAATTTCTTCGACCGTTTCGCCGTACTCCATAATGCCTTTCTTAAATCTGCGGAGCGGATTTTCATAAAGTTTGGAAGTAATAATAACTCTTGCAATACGGTTTACAAGGGCGTTAAGAAATTCATTCTGCGTTGCTGTATACATGTTAATAGCAGCGCCAGTTTCAGCAATATTATCACGCGTTGCAACAGGAACTCGCTCCTGATACGTCATAGACGCATTGTTTCTAATGGCATTAAGAATATTTACGCCGTCATAAATAAGTGCTTTACTTTTAGGAATATTAGGCATTTTTAATCCTCCTTGAATAAATCATCAAATGTAATTTCTTCGCCGACTTCTTTTTCCTCAATTTTATTCGGTTTATTATCGCCAGCGAAAAATGTTTCACGGTATTTTGTTACCATGCTATTATAGCTTTGCTCCCACGTTTCCCCGTTTTTATTATATACTTGTTCACGGGTAAATTCAGGTTCTGCATAGCCATCTTGAATTTCGCGCAAAGTTTCCATAACTTCTGCGTTATCGCCACTAAGTTCAGAAATTCGCGTAATTTTTGCTGTAAGTTCTTCTTTCGTCATTTGTTTTTCCTCACGTATTCAGCCATGTTATTTAGCAGATTAGGCAAATATTCTATATCGTTCGCATGATTTTCCCAATACTGTTTGGATGAAATAATTTTTGCTTCAACAAGAGTTTCAACATCGACTTTTACAGTATTTTCGTATGTGCCAATTTTGTTTGGAACGTGCAGAACGGTAAACGGCGAAATTGGCGTATTTCCTACACGGACTTCAAAGTGCAAATGCGCCCCGAAAGAGTATCCTGTATTTCCCATAATGCCGATAACCTGCCCGATTTTTACTGTTTCCCCTCTTTTAACCTTGCGTTCGCGTAAGTGACAATAATAATGTAAATTTCCCGTAGCGGAATCTTTAATACAAATATAATTTCCCCATTGCCATGTTAAATTGGTTTTATCGGTAATAATTCTTGATACAACGACTTTACCATTGCATACTGCCGTTACTTCATTGCTACCTATGCCGACAATGTCATAACCAGAATGAAAATTTTTTCCGTTAAAGTCACGTTCACCATATGGTGAAGTAATTTTAATTTTATCGCAATTGAATGGAAAAATCATTTTACTTTGTCCCCAATCTTTCAATTAGCTTTTCAAGCGCAATAGTGTTATTGTTTACTGTAGTGGTCAAATCTTTAATAACATTATCTCTGTTTCTGTTTTCCTCTGCGCGCTGTTTTCGCTCCCATACAAAATAGAAGCCCATGGCAATTACACACGCAATAGGAAAACCAACGCCCGAAATAAGCGATGTAAAAGTGCCTACATCCATTTTTTCCCCTTTCTACAGCGTCATTTTGATTATTTCGGCACAGATATTTTTAATATTTATGCTTTCAAATCGTACAACGCCGATTTTATAATTTTTTATAAACTGTTCAACAAGAATGCTCTTATGCCCCTTTAATAGCATAGTGTTCGGGCTGTGGTCAGACATTGTCAAACAGTATATAGCTTTATTAGATGGGTCTGTATCTTTAGACACAAACTGTAAGCCCTCGTTATAGTCTATCCAAACTCCATAACTTTCACCCTTATAAACCATCGTAAAACAGTATTTGCTGTTTGCCGTTTTCTTTTGCACAAAATTTTTATCATCTCGCAAAAATGTATTATCAATAGCATAATTAGCATAAGGTGTCCCTGCTATTATGTGCGCGAATCTTGTTTCTTTAACGGCTTTAGCATAATCTTCTGCTTTTACGACTTCAAGCAAAATATCATCTTTTGCTATTATGCTCTTATTGCCATATGGCAAACGTAAATTAAAATAAATAAAATAAGGATTAGTAATAGTAAGCGCATTTGAAATAAAATATACTGTTACATTTCTGTTTCGTGCTATAGTCGAATAGCATTCAAGAAAGTTTGTAACTTCATCGGGCAAATATTTATGAAAACCGGCATCAAGAATAAATTCATCGAATATAATTGTTTTTACTTTCGGAAATGGCGTTGACTTTTCTATTTTCGCTGTTGAAAGCGCTATAACAGTTCCAGCTTCTTCTCCGTTAATACATAGTTTATTATGTTTTACTGCGAATTCAACATCAGGAAATTCGTCTTTAATATCATCAAAGAATTTATCAATCTTTTTTAATTCCTGTTTGAAGCGACGTAAATACACAAATTGATTGCCATTTTTAAGAAAGTCTTTTATAACTTCTTTTTTGCAGCCGTATGTTTTACCTACACCACGTGCGCCTATTATAAAATTAAATAGGCAATTATAAGATTTTGATTTATTTATATCCCAGTACATCATAAATATAAAAAGTAGGCGGTGTTTCCTTTTAATACTGACTGTAATAACATGTACTCCACCGCCTGTTTATTTATTTAGAGGTAATAAAAGTTTGTGCAATAGGTGCAACCCCATTCCGATAACGGCGGTTTTTTTCACCCGCTGCTCCGTTTCGGCTTGTACAATTAAACTTCTATCCTCTACCATTATAATAACACACATTTTCCATTTTGTCAATACTTTTTTCAAAAAATTTTAATACAGATATTTCTGTATCACCGTAACGTATGCGGAGATTCACTTAAAACTATCCCGCCCTGCGTATGATTTATTTTTAATTTTCCTGCATAAGACGCGCCTGTATGAAAATTATCCCATGTAACATATTGATAACAATTTTCAGGCATTCCCGCGCACGTTATCTTTAAGTTATTATCAATATCTTCAATATAACATTTTTGTCTTAAAAATCTTGCCCTTGTAAAAGTGCTTTCATGTTTCCATGCACCTAATTTTGTCGCGTCAATTTCCAAATCTTTAGGTATTTCTTCTCCCTCTAAATGCAAACTATCTGTATCAGCATAAATAAATCTATCGTAAACCTTTTGTGCACTTGTAATTGTTTTATAGCGCGCCCATGCAGTTATAAATACCCCGACTGGAATATATATAGGCTTTCTATCTTCTATTTCTCCAAATCTATAATGTATAATATCATCATCACCTAAATACGGGTATTTACTTTGTACTTTTGGATTCAACGCAAACTTTCCGTACAAGCTATTTAACATTAGCTTTGCAATCGTACGCAAACTTCCGTTTTTATCTTTAGTTGCCTGTACTTTAACAGCATTCCATTTATCAATATATTCCGAAAATAAACCCATCGTGCTTTTGAATTTCCATCCATCTATATATGTAATATCAAATACATCATAGTGTTCAAAAAATAATTCAAGGTCAACGCTTGTTAAACTTAAAGTAATATACTCGCCATTGCTGCTCGTTACATATTCTGTCGGGACAAAAGCAAGATTATTTTTTAACTGTATCGTAGGTATCATACCATCTTTTATTTCAAATTGACAACTAAACCGCTGCACATACAAGTTATATACTCCATCAAATTCATATTGACCATTAAAATAAATTCCCTCGCCATATGGCAAGCGATTATAATACATAACAGACGGATAAAGACTATTTACATCAAGCACTATGCCCACTCCTACATCTTTTTCTTTGTATTTTGGATTTAGATAAGTGAACCCACCCTTATACGCTTTTCGTATATCTGCGTCATACGGCGGGACTGGAAAATACCTATCAAAATTTTTCTTTCCTACGATATCTTTATAATTATGCAGCGCATTTGCACCAGTAGTCATTTTAGTAAGATTCTGCAAAAATAATGCTTGCAGCCCCTCTGCCACTATTGTGACATCATTTTTAATATATTCCTTTTCTTCATCCGTTAAAACATGGTCTTCACTTCTATATGCGCTATAATCTATTTCAAGTTTAGACATAGGTAGATTAAAAGCCTTTGCTATTTGCGCCACTGAAAACGGCAATACTTTCAAGCTATCCAAAATAACAACCCGCTTGTTTACTCGTTTATTTTTCAGGAAACAAATCTCTATGCTATAAAACTGTCCCTTATCACTTATTAGCGTACAAAATTTTTTAGTACCTAATTGCTTTTTATTTTCGACGTGCTCATACCCGTTATGAAAAAGCCAGTAAATAATGAATTCTCCATCAAACTTTAAGTTATGAAAATATAATGTCGGTGTTTCTTTTTCGTCATAGCAAAATTGTAACAATTCATCAATCCTTGTACCCATCCGAATATTATTTATATTACCAATTTCAACAACTGCCCACGCCCATACGCGGCAGTCTGTTAAATTGGTTGTAGTTTCAAAATCGGCTGAATACATCATAACTTATTAGCTTTCTTTTTCCAAATTTTCGGATATTAGATTTTCAATTTGTTTTGCTTCAAGTGGGTCATAGACAAAATCAATTTGCAAAAACGGCGACTTGAAATACATTTCAACAAGTTTATCAGCCGGAATCTCTCTGACCTTTTCGAGCAGTGGAGAATTTTCTCCGAAAACATTTTTTAATGCCAAAAGGTAATTGCCTTTATACTGCGCCTGCCTTGCTCTATCTTCTGTTAAATACTGCTTTTCAAGGTTCTCAACGAATTTTTTGAACGTTTTAGGTTGAATTTCCTGCACTGTATTTCGGCGAGGTCGTAAATTCATATCTTGTATGCCGTGCATTGTACCTCTATAGATAGACGGGTCATATTTGCGCATTGCAGCACGGCGCTTTGCGTTTATACTTTTGAATGCTTTATCAATTTCCCGCTTTTGCCATAGCGTAATATTTACGCCCGCTTTAGTGGTGTACGGCATTTCTGCACCCTTAATCAAATAAGAAGACAATTTACTTTTTGTTTTCCTGTATAAATTTCTGTCGCCCTCTTTTAGTGCTTTTTTCAATTCACGCAAATTTATTGCTTCGGGCTGTATTTCATTTCCATATTTTTTAGCTGCTCTTTTAGCTTTTCGGTTAAATGCACGCACGAGTTTATTTATTTCGCTTTCGTCCTTTTCTCGCCAACGTATTTTGCTCATGTTCTCACCATCCGAAATGTTAATGAATCAATAGTATGCACCGCACCATCAGGCAGCACAACATAAAAACCATTCGTTTCTATACGCCTATATGTGTTTATATCGCTTGCAAGACTACACACGCATCTCACGCCATAGCGCGTAAATAACCGCATCATCATTTCTTTACGATTTTGTAAATATGTTTTTTCAAAACGTTCTTTTCGCATTCGGGTTGAAAACGCAAATTTCACACCGCTTTCAGTTTCACAAATATACGGGCTATTTTTTAATTCTGTAAATTGTTTCACGTGAAACATCTCCTTTTTTGTTAAAAATAGCGGGCGACCTTCGCCGCCCGCTTGATATTTTTACTTCGCTGCTTTTGCGTCAATATCAAAAGTGAGCATGGAGCGCGTTCCGCGCGTAATCTGTCTAACGCGAATCGGAATAGGCGTTTCCCATGTAGGCGCGCCGTAAATCTGAATCAGCTTTCGGAAAGCGCTATACACACCCAACGATACAGCCTGATAGCCTACGCCGTCCTTATCAATAGCAACAATTCTCGGACACGTCTTCACTTCGCCCGTGTCAGGGTTCGTACACTGCACACTTTCTACATACAAGTCTTTAATGTACAGTGTCATATTGATGCAGTCCGAAATACGCTTTTCGGGATTATTCATCACCGCAAAAAGCGCTGCCTTTTGCTCGGGGGTTTCAGCCTTAAACGACGTCCACGAATTATAAGCGCTGTTCAGGTCTGCAATCAGCTTTTCGCCCTCGTCAAATACGACAAGATTCTTTTCCGTAGTGTTTTCCATTTTTAGTTACCTCTCTTTTAGTTATTTTCAGTTTCGATTTTTTCGGCAATAGTAAGGAAGTCAGCAAGCCGCACACGATAAAGCCCACTAACGGTCTCTTTGCTAACAATGACAAAATTGCCGTTCTTATTGGTCTTTCTCGCCGCTTTAATAATTTCATCGTCACTTGCTTTACCATCCACAGCCACAAAAAACTCCGTGCCTGTCTTAATTTCGCCGCCCTCGCAATATACGGGCGCGACTTTTGCCGTAGTCGTTTCTACCGTCCTCGTAATGTACTTTTCCATTTATATAAACCTTTCTGCGGTTTATAGGGTTATC
>ERZ1034925.582-NODE-582-length-15201-cov-12.490691_pt1 | contig 15201 bp, 30 predicted proteins | sample MGYA00520687_ERZ1034925 | MGnify/ENA primary metagenome ERZ1034925 (study PRJEB33766, sample SAMN09781758) | gut metagenome | biome: gut microbiome | host: Homo sapiens | place: Madagascar | study: EMG produced TPA metagenomics assembly of the PRJNA485056 data... | reverse complement strand
ATATGTATGATATAATATATATTGTGTTTTTCTTCTTCTTGTGATGACTTAATTGTCATCACATTCCATAGAATATATATTAATAAAGTATATATTCTATGGAATGTTTGAAAGCATTCTTGTACTTTGACAGCAATTTAATATCTGTGGAGGATTAGTTTAGTGGTAGAACAGCGGTCTTATAAACCGTATTAGTGCCAGATTAGCGCGAAACACAGGTTCGAATCCTGTATCCTCTACAGATATTAAACATTATATGAGGTGTTTGTAATATGATTGATTTAGAAGAATTAAAAAAATTAAAAAAGTTTAATTGTAATGGCTATTATATGTACTATTTACCAAATCACCATTTAGCAAATAAAACAGGGACGGTTTATGAACATATGCTTGTTGCAGAAGCAATGCTTGGGAGAGAATTAAAAGCTGGCGAAGAGGTTCATCATAAGGACGAAAACAGAAAAAATAATTCTCCAACAAATTTAATGGTATTCAAAAGCAATGCAGACCATACTGCGTATCACGGTGGATGTGATATTGTATTAGATGGTGACGTATATGTAGCAATTCGAAAGAATAGAAAGTCAAATGAGGGCAAGTCTGGCTTAGTAGACACTTGTCCTTTTTGTGGAGGAGAGAAAAATTATCAAGCTACGATGTGTATAAACTGTTGGAACAAGTATAAATCTAAAAATATTCCCTCTAAAGCAATTTTGCGTGATTTGATTTTAAATTATACAATGGTTGCAATAGGAAAAATGTATAACGTATCAGATAACGCTGTTAGGAATTGGTGTAAAAAATATAATTTACCTTATCGCAGAAAAGAGATAAATATGCTTAAGCAGCAGAGTTCCGTGGTTGATAGATAATTTTGCAATGAGCGTTCAACTCGCTCATCTCGCACCTCTAACTTTTTGACAATTGTATAGTAAATATATTATAATAATGACGCAATCTAGCATGCTCTGGCGTAGTTCAGTGGTAGAACGCTTGACTGTTAATCAAGATATCGCAGGTTCGACCCCTGCCGTCAGAGCGTGCTAGATTACATAATGGCCCGTTAATTCAATTGGCTAGAATAGCAGACTTTTAATCTGACGGCTCTGAGTTCGAGTCTCAGGCGGGCCACCCATTTTGATTATAAAATTAATTTGACAAACATAAATTAATTTTATATAATATAATTATCAAATCGAGCATAGAGCAGTTGTAGGTTCGACTCCTACCCTTGCCCGACAAGGGCGGGGTGGTTTAATTGGTAAAACGGCGCTTACGTTCGACTAGATATATAGGAAATATAGGAAATAGCTTAATCCTATATTTTCAACTTCTAAAGCCTAGCTAGCTTTAGATTAAAAGGTTCGTAATTATCCTTAAAATTACCACTAGTGACGGTGTGTTAGTAGTTTAACTGGCAAAATTACAGGGTGACGTTCCTGAGATAGGAGTTCGAATCTCCTCTAACATACGAAAATTTCTCTATGGTGTAATTGGCAGCACAACGGGTTTTGGTCCCGTTAGTCTACGTTCGAGTCGTAGTAGAGAAGCCATTTTGTCGTATTAGCTCAATGGTAGAGCAGCAGGCGTTTTTGATGCTATATTGATTAGACACCAAAGCAACAGGTTTTAAATAAACGACGGTTTGCAGACAGTGGTTCGAATCCATTATGCGGCATCACTTTTGGGGAGTTAGCTCAGATGGAAAGAGCATCGGTTTCCTAAACCGGGTGCCGCAGGTTCGATTCCTGCACTTCCCACCATATGTTATATTATAGCTGCATTTGAATTAAAATAAAAGCAGCTAAAATATTTTATAGGCGTATAGTTCGATGGTAGAATATCGGTCTCAAAAACCGCAGATAATAGTTCGATTCTATTTACGTCTGCCTTATAGTTGATTTAGCCGTGTAGCTCAATGGTTAGAGCATTCCTCTGATAAGGGAAAGGTTACAAGTTCAAATCTTGTCGCGGCTACCATCCTGGGTCATTAGCTTAGTTGGTTAAAGCAGTTGACTCTTAATCAAAAGACCCTGGGTTCGAATCCCAGATGACCCACCATTTAATTTATTCGCAGTGGTGTAGCTTAGATGGTTAGAGCACGCGGTTCATACCCGCGAAGACATTAGTTCAAATCTAATCACTGCCACCATACGCGGTTATGGCGGAACTGGCAGACGCGCTAGCTTTAGGTACTAGTGGAGAAACCCGTGAAGGTTCGAGTCCTTCTGGCCGCACCATTTAGTTTATTAACAGAGTAGACAAGGAAAATCGAAATGAAAACATATAACATTAAATTTAACGGTAAAAATTGTGAAAGTCAATTTTATTGTAAATATCAAAATGATATGTATGCTATTGAAGACGCTTGGGATGCATTAAGAAGTCAGCCATATCCTCCAACAGAAGGAAAAAGTTTTGCAACCTGTGCGGAAGTTGAAGCATATAATGAAGATGACCAACTTAATCCTAAGTCGCTTATTGTAATTGGCTTTGATGGTAATATCACTCAATAAAAGTACAATATCTTAATTTGGAGAAGTATGACTAATGATGAATATAGAATCTCGTGCGAGGGATTAAGCCATTGTCCGCAACACAAAGACGGCAAGAAACGCTGGGATGAGAAAGGTTATTTCCATTGTGTGTGTCTAGACCAACTACATGATACTATCGGCGAATCTTGTTTTCTTTTTTGTGATGTAAATTCTGACCACACATGCGGCGAATGCGTTCATTGGTTGGGGCATGTTACTTCAAAAGGAAAACGTCATAAAAAATGCGGTTCATGCTTTTATAGAATTGGTAGTATTGGAGCTTGGTGGCCTACGTGTTGTCCTAAATTTGTTAAAAATGTGGATGGCGTGAATTATTACGATTTTGTTGAAGATTATGTAATTCAACAAACAGGCAAACAAGATTCTTTACCTGAATGCCGCGAAGCACGAATGGCCGCACGTGAACTTTGGCGGCAGAAATATTCTTAATTTTATCTTGACTTTTGGTCGAAAGATATGTTATAATATAGCTAAAGAAGTTCAAAGAGTGATTAAAATTATACATATAATAATGACAAGGAGCATAATGATTATATCTGACAATGACGCAATGTTTGATTTACTCTATGATATGTACGATGCAGACTTAGTTGATGTTTGTATTGAGACTCTTGGAGAAAATGAGTTGTTTGATGGCATCCCAGCTATGCTCGAAGATTATTATTTTAATGAAAGAATCTAGACGTTATTAAAAAGTTTCAAGATAAGTTCTTAGCGAAAGACTATAATGTAAGAACATTTGACCCTGCTGGTCAAGATGATATTGGTGGCGGATGCGGTCAACTTTGGTACGTCCAAAGGTGGCTAAAGTCTCACCAATAGTTTAAAACAGTTACTTATTAAGCTTATATCCTAAAAGTTACGTGGACGATTAGCTCAAGCTGGCTAGAGCGCTGATTGATAAGCAAGAGGCTATTAGTTCAAATCTAATATCGTCCACGTAGCCTTTAGGCTATAGTTTAAAACAACATTAGATACAGGGTAATGATAACTCAGAAGCGCTTCTTCATAGCGAAACTTGACGAGAGAGGTCTAATGTTGTTTATATAAGATAAAATAATAAATGGGGGCATGGATATAGTCATGATGTAGCTAGATTCTCATGAATGATGACAGCTTAACTAATTCTGGTTCGAATCCAGGCTTGTTTCATCATAGACGGAAAATAAGCAGCCATGTGCTTATGATTATGTTATTTTGCAAAAGACATGTAGTGTAATGGAAACACGCCCCACTATTGGAGTAGATAACCAGCGGGGAGCTGGGTTTGCCTGCTAAGCAAAACGTGCTTATTATAAGCATTCGGGTCGGATCCGAATTACTCCGCCAAATAAATATAATACGCGCCTTCTCGCGGTGGTTTCAAGATTAATCCGAAAAAATCTTTCTGGTAGACTAGGCAACGCCAGACTCTTGCACGAGAGCAGCGAGCTTGTAACGCTTAATCCAAGTCCTCTAGAGGTGTCGTGCATTCACCTCTTGCTTTTGGTGAGTTGTCCGAGTATGGTTTAAGGAACTTGTCTAGAAAACAAGCGGGCGTTAATAGCGTTCCCGGGGTTCGAATCCCTGACTCACCGCCACTTGGAAGCAAAACTAGGCCAGCGCCTAGGCCCGCCTTGAAAGCGGTGCGTTCTTGAAAGAGAATGGAGGGCAGCACTTCTTGCTTCTGCCACAGACTATGTAGGGTAACTTCTTTAATGGAAGTTACCCTATTTTTTATTGACAATAGATAATATAAAATGATATAATATAATTAAAGAAAAGCCAAGAGAAAGAATATACAATGTCTACTTTTATTTGTACTGTGTGTCAAAACAGAATCAAAGAACATTGTAGCAATGTGGATTGTGGATATTATAACGATACACGTCCTATGATTGAAGATACTACAAAATTGTATGATAAGAGATTTCTTTGTCCTCATTTTATACATGTACGATATCATAATATAAATGTCTGTAAGTCAAAAAAGAAATATTCTAGTAAGTATGATGCGTTGTGTGCCGCAAAGACAGTATTTATAAATAGCTCAAAAGTTTTGCGTCCGTATAAATGCAAGATGTGCAAGTTTTGGCATTTAACACATCAGTGTAATAGCAATTATAATCCAGAAGAAGAATACGACAAAGCAAGAAAATCAAATCGACTGTATGATTAGGAGATAAAACATGGCTAATCTTTACATTCTCGCAGGCATAGCTGGTTGCGGCAAGAGCACTTGGGCACGTGAGCATAAAGTTGATTTTAATGCGGAAGTTGTCTCACGCGATAACATTCGTTTTGCCTATATGAAGAATGACCCTGATTTCCTTCCTTCTATGGATTATTTTAAGTATGAGAGAAATGTTATCCACGATTTTTACAATCAGATTAACGATAATCTGTGCAACAATATTAATGTCATTGCAGATGCTACCCATATTTCTTGGAAAACGCTTCGCAGGACAGTTGAGAATTGTGGCAAGAACGCAGATAAGATTATCCTTGTATATTTCAATCGTGGTATTGACATTGCTTTGCCGCAAAACGCTAAGCGAGAAGGCATAGAGCATGTACCGGAGGAAGTTATCAGGCGCATGTGGGTTGGACGTTATATGCCTGCACGTGCAAAGGCCGCGGGTCTTGTAGACGAGTATATGATTGTGTAAGCCAAATAGAATTAAAATGAAGGAGACTAAATGACAACCCAATTTACGCTGCCACTCGACACGGAAGGTCGAGAGATTCCACGGGACACTAATGTGATGTATGATATCAATGGTAAAAAACTGCATATCACTAAATTTACATACAAATGTGATATCCTCGGCCTTTGGTCACAGTGGAAAGTGTTCAGTCCTGACATTAAAAGCGAGGACGATGGAATGCTCCCCACAGAGAGCCTTTACCTCAACCAGCCGGACAGCTGGGAAAAGTTAGAAAAGGATTTAGATAGAGGTATTAAAGGGGCCAGAGCTTGCGCATATATTTGCAAGGATGGCGTTTGTCAAAATTGCGTAGTCCGTGAAGACCAATCATTTGATTACCCTTCGATGATTCTTAAAAACGTTAAAAAACGTATTCATAATTTAAGGAGCGAGAATTAATGACTAATATAGAATTACCTCGCGATGCCGAGGGCCGCTATATCCCGATGTATAGTTTAATTCTTTACGATAAGAACGGAAAAGAACTGAGCGTTGACCGCATCGAATTCGACCCAGCGGTGCAGGAGTGGAATTTTGTTGTTCAAAAAGGTTCGTCTAAAAATCCATTTTATTGTCGCCCCTGCGAAGTCTATCTCAAAAAGCCAGCAGACAGCTGGGGAATGCTGCTTGATGACCTGAACAATGCTGAAATGGGTGGTGACGAAGCAGCATGCTGTTATATGCGCAGAGAAACCCTGGACCCAACGCTTCAATGCGAAGGATGTAAATTAGCCAATAACACCGACAAAGAATGTTCCTATCTGGCTTATGGTGATATCGCTGCGCGAATCCGCAAATTGAGGGGTGAGGACTAATGGCGAACATCGAGCTGCCGAAAGATACCGAGGGACGAGACATTCCGTTGGACACCAAGGTGCTGTACGACAAGAACAACACAGAGCTAACCGTCCGCAGTTTTGACTTCAAAAGCGATGGCTATAACAAAGGATGGACGGTGTTCTGTGCTTTAGGCCCAAATTTCATGGCCCAGCCTTATGACACGCAGGAACTTCATCTTCATCACCAAGACAGCTGGAAAAGGCTGTTAGATGACCTGGATAACGCAGCAGAAAAAGCTTCAAACAACTATGTCAATGAGCCGTGCTGCGCATGGTTTAACGATGGCGGCAGAGGTTGCACCGGTTGCCATGCGGACGAATCGCCAGACGATAGTTGCAATGTTCAACTTGTTAAAAATATCGCCGCACGAATTCGTAGGCTGAGGAGTGATCCCAAATGAAATGTATGGTCTGCTTAAACTACCTTCTCGACGTTCCTGATAAGGAGATTGACGCATCCGCTGAAAAAATCGCCGATGATGCTAAGTGGCTTATCGACAATTACACATACGAAGTCTACTGGTCGTTTGTTGAAAAATTGGGTGATGACGATGATTAGCAGCAAGACAGAAACTAATGAAAATACTATCAGACCTGGTAACGTATACAAATACCACTGTGACAATGATCAGGGCTACGGCTACATGGTCCCAGTAAAAACATCCAAAGGATGGGATTTCATCGACACGTATCAACTTGGTATTCCGTGGCCTAAAGACGATGAGACCGGCGATAACGCATCCATTAGGCGAATTATTGAGCTGGGCCACGGCGAGCATGACGGACATGTCAGTAGAGCAACATCGTCATTCTACCACCGCAATGCGTATTTTGGAAGAACCGAAGTCCCATACGGTCTGCGGCTATTGTTCAATCTTGACGATTATAACATTGCGTTACGTCGAGAATGTGAGAACTACAATTATAACGACGCTGTATATAATGTTCCGCTCTACAGAGAACAGCATTATAACTGGAATTACGGCCAGGCTTTCGGACTGTGCTTTGTTAGAAAAGGCGCAAAGAAAAGTCCTATCAATGAATTTAAAAGTCTATTAGCAGAAACACATCGCTCAATTACCGAGCCACAAATCAGGATGGCGATTAACCTTTTGGATAACAGCGTTGATTTAGAAAGGTATTTTATGATTGCCAATGATGCCCGCACAATTGTATGCGAATCTATGAAACGAAGGAAGAAAGAAATTCCTCTCTTTCTTGAAGAAGATATTAATCGACAGATTGCAGAAGCCGCAGAAGCTTTTAATTTTAAAGCAACCATCCCTCTTTTTTATATTGATGACCCAAAAGACACATATGATTTAAGGGAGAATCTTATTCTTTATTATCAGTCTCTTGGCTATCATAATGTTTATATTAAACCTAATAATGGAGACAACATGTATGAATTTGTACTAGAATGGTAAAGGAGAATCACATGATGAATAATTACTACATTCTTAAGCTTGATTGGCACGATGAGTCTAAAGAGTGGTTCCAACAGGAGCCGGAACAATTTATTGTCTGCGATAGCGCAGAAAAAGCATTAAGAGTTGGTTATAATATTGCATATGGTTGTGAAGAATCGGAAACTTTCAATAACCCGCATAATATTTATCTTTTTGAAACAGATAATACCGGACTTTTTACAGAAGACGACGGTTTTCTTTGTGCATGGTTTGATTGCAACACTTATGTTAAGCATTAGTTAAAAATTTTTAGTTGCTTTCTGGTTAATTATGTTATATAATATAATTACACCAAGAGAGAAAGGGAAAAGTTTTTATGGCACAAGAATTTGGTTTTCGTCCTAAAACCATTGCAGATTTGAATGGTCAGCCTAAAATTCAAAAAATGCTTAATATTTATATCAAAGCAGCTCAGATTAAGGGCGAATGTTTTCCTCATACAATCATCACAGGTCATTCTGGGTGCGGCAAAAGCACCGTGGCTATGATTATCGCAAATGAGCTTGGCAATCAGTATAAGGCATATTCAGGGCCTTCTATCAATGATATTAAGGTCGTAGACCAAATTCTTATGAATATTAAAGAGAACGATGTTATTTTTATCGATGAAATTCATCGTTTGGGGCGTAGGCTTCAAGAAGCTCTTTATTTCGCAATGGAGCAATTTCAAGCAGATGTGACTGTTGATGGAGTTACTAGCCGTATTGATTTGCCGCATTTTACTCTTATTGCTGCTACGAATCTTTATGGCGGGCTTAATGATGCTTTGCTGAATCGTTTTCCTATTCAGCTTAAGTTGGCCGCATACAACGAAGATTCAATGACAACTATTGTCAAGCGTATTTGCAAGGAGAAAAATATCGTCATTGATGATAAAAGTGCAAATATCATTGCTGCGACCACTCGCGGCATTCCGCGCAATGCCAACTCATATGTTGCTCGTGTATATGACTATGCGCTTGTCATGAATGACGGTGTAATTGATATAAATGTTGTGCATGACGCTTTGGATATCATGGGTATCAACAAGTATGGTCTTAATCAAGACGATATGGATTATCTGCGCTTCCTTGGCGGCAATAGTCGAGCAGTGGGTGTTGATACTATTAGTTTGACTCTTGGAATTGATAAGGAAACGATTCAGACTAAAATCGAGCCTTATATGCTTTCTAAGAAATATATTCAAAAGCAACCGCGTGGACGTGTAATTACTGATTTTGGACATGAAATTCTTATGGAGTGTGAATAATGGATTCTAATACTATTAAAGAGATTGCAAATCAACTTGGCATTGCGACAGATGCAGTTACTAAAGAAGTAATTCCCGCATATGCACAATTTGAAATCGGATTTAATGTCTACGGAATTATTTTGGTAGGAATTTTGTTTATTGCAGCTTTGGCTTTAACTGTATTTTTTATAAAAAGGGGCATTGCCGCAAAAGCAAAAAATGGTTATGACGATGATGGTAACTTTATTCTAGGTGGGGTTGCTGGAACTGGCACAGTAATTCTTTTCATTTGGTGGATTACTACAATTGCATCGCTCGTTCTTTGGACATATTATCCTTATGGCTCTTTTATAAATATGATTCTTGCACATTAATGAGAAAGGATTTTAATGCTTGACCCTATGGACCTGCGTGACCGCGCTGTGACAAATTACACCGCAAGCTCCCTTGAAGATATCATTGACAGTTCTCTCCGTTATGATAGGGAAACGGATACTGTAAGTTGTAATGTTTATACATCAGAGCTTACCGAAGATAGTTTAACATCTCTTTTGGAATATAAAGTGTTTGGATATACTGTTAAAATTAAAGCTGTTGATAGTAAAATTCATATTTTTCTTTGGTATGATTGCAGTACAGAAGATAATTAAGTAATTTTAATTAAAAAGTTTTTCTTGTGTTTCGTTATATTATGTTATATAATATATATAAAGAAAGACCAGGAAAGGATATAACATGGCTCAGAGCAGAAAGAAGTTTGAGCAAATTATCAATCAAGTTTTCGCCAATGTCAACAACGTAATGCGTATGTGTCATGAGGATGTGGCAATCGCAAGCATGGATAAGCAGATTTATACCTACTCTTTTGGTGATAAGTATGTAGCTGTCACGGCTTTGGTTAGTCTCGATGTGCTGCAATTCACTATTGCTTCTCTTGATAGTGGGCGCATTAAAGATATAGATGTATATAGTGCAGGTTATATGGAGTGCGCACATATTTACGCGATTATTTGCAACGAGCTTGGAGTGTAAAATGAACAAGTTTATGAATCAGTTTATTATCAAAAATTTTTATTACTTTAAGGAGTAAATAATGATTCAACCTTTAGAGTTTAAGCGTGAATATATTCACAACAATCCTTCTTTTACAAACCAAAATGCTACCCTTGAGACTATGATTGATGCATCTTTCAAATATAGACCATATGATGATACTACGTATTGTACTCTTTTTCTTATTGGATTGACTGCACCTGATATTAAGATTCTTGCCAAGTATGCCGACGCTGGATTCAATATTGTAATTCAAACAGCGCATCATTGTGATGGTACTGATAATGTAGAAGTGACTGTTAGTTATCATTATTGATATTGACATAAAAAAAGTTCTTGCGTCTCGCCTGAGATTATTATACAATATAATTAAAGAAACCAAGAGAAAGAAGTTTTCTATGTGCAAGTATTGCGAATACGTTGATGGTAAGCACTATGGAGAAGATATGGTAGATGAACAGTATTCAGATGATGACGCGACTATGGCTATTGGCGATGTATTCAATTCTGATAAAAAGTTTCTTGAAATTGCTATTTATAGTAAAGAAGAAGACCATCTGGTAGATTCTATTGATATCAATTATTGTCCTATTTGCGGTCGCAAGCTTTAAAATATAATCCAAGAGAGGTAAAATAAGATGGTAAATGTATATAATTATTATTATGATTCCGTTCTTGAAGACGGCAAGGATTTTATCAAAAACGCTGTAGACAATGGGGATTATAACGCTGAAACTGATTTTGATGACGAAGTATATGAAGATATGTTTGAATCAGATGAGGTTTGCCGCAATTGCTCTCCATATAACTATGATTGCGATGACCAAATGGTCATGGAAGCCTTTTTCGATAAAGAAATTATGGACGGACTTCGTTTCGATTTTGACTTTTGTGCATATGGCTTCTCTCAGATTGCCGGCAAAGGTGATGAAGGTAAAGGTTATTTAGACAGCACTATTCGCTGTTGGATGCTTGGAAACGTGTCACCTGAACTTGAAGCTTATTTTAAAACGTTGGTTTAGTCATGTTTGATATCTTTATTGTTGTAGGTTTGGTAATTATTTTTACTTCTCTTCTTTTATTATTGTTTGATTTTGTTGATACTGATTATTTCGGCAAAGACGAAAACGATTGGTAAATAATATGGGACAAAATTGGCGGGTTCAGTCTATAAGCTCATACCGCCATTTTTGTCCCGTTATGCTATATAAGGAGTTTTATATGATTGATAATGTTGTTGTTTCTTCTCAAATTGAACAACTTCGAGATGAAGTAGATAAGATTGGCCGAGCTGTTAGTTATGGCAATATGATGACAAATACCAATACTAAGTTTCTATGTAAATTCAATTATGGAACAGATGGTAATGGTAATATTGTTGATATGGAACTTTCTGAGGATCTGCTAAAGTGTCTCCATTCTGCGCTTATTGATGATTATGATAAACTTATCAAAGAACAAAAGAAGCGAGAGGAAGAGATTCGCCGCAAATTTAATGAAACTAGTGTCAATCAGATTAAACGTGTGAAGTACGATAATCCTTGGACTATTGTCTTTTGGGAGGATGGCACTGTGACCAAATCTAAATGCCATAAGAATGATGTGTGGAGTGAAGCTGCTGGTTTAAATGCGTGCGTTGCCAAGCGTTATTTCCAAACTGCTGGTGCATATAACAAAGTTATGAAGACCTATTGTCACGACGTTACTGACAATGATACTTTTGATACTGCCAATGGTTCAAAAAATTATGCGGATGGATATATCATTGGCCGCAAGAATGGCTATGACCATGGATATGCTAGTGGCTATGCAGATGGCTATAGCGAAGGCTTTGATGATGGGCAAAATATGAGCGCCGATTTCAAGAAGAAAAACTAGATTGGCCGAGCATATGAAGGGCTTAGAAAACTAGGTTTTTCATATTTTAAGCAATGCTCTGTAAAGGCTGTGAAATATTAGGAATAATTAAATGTATGCTGACTATAATATGTACTCTTCTAAAAAATACCCTTATAGTGTCTTTTGCCCATGCGGACTCACAATTCATATAAAAGCTGATGAAGTAAAGAATGGATATAATGATATTCAATGTTTAAAATGCGGTTTTGTTGCTGGATTAATAATTAATAGTAAAAACTTGCGCATTGGAAATTTAACAAAAGGTGAATGAGAGTAATCCAGTATAATTAAGATAGTACAATATAAGAAGATAAAGGAGTCCAAGAAGTGAATACAGAAGCTATCAAAGAAATTGCGAAACAACTTGGAATTGCCGCAAGCGCTGTCACGAAAGACGTGATTCCTGCGTATACTTCGTATATGATTACGTCAAAAATTAGTATCATTATCGCTCTTGCCTTTGCTATTATTACTCTTTTGACTTTAGGTCGATTTTTTATTTTCAAGAGTAAGGAATGCGCTGATTGGCAAAATAAAAAGCTAACTCAATATCAACACAACGAGATGAGAGATAACTATGAAGATTTTGTATTGGCAGGTATTACCTGTTACGCTTGCAGCATAGGTCTCGCAATCGTTTTACTGATTGTATTTGCGCGCGTGATTCCTTGGATTTTATCTCCTTATGGTGCCTTTCTCAATCTCTTAATGCCACATTAAAAATTACTTGCTGTTAGCTATATATTATTGTATAATATATATAGAGAGGAAGAGGAAAGGAATCTTCCAAGAGAAGGAGAAAATATATGACCAAGGTTGAAACGATTCTTGCTCAAGTTGATGGCCTTTTGAATGCGGCATATGAAGTTGTGTACGGTCATAAAAGCTGGGGTGAAGTTACTCCTCTTGTTGCTATTGCGGCAGAGATGGTTTGTGAAGAGCGTCGCGGGAATGATTGTGCCTATTGGGTAATTTTCAAAGGTGACGAGAAAGATACTCTTGAAGCCAAGAATACTCTTGAAAGCATTGGTCTATGTGTATGCGATTACTATTGGCATGATGCTGACGAGTATGATACGGCTGGTGGTCATATGAGCGTTTATTGGTAGCGTGATTATGGGCAGAAGCTTCATCAAGATATGTCTAGAAATTATTTTTGCCAATAATTTTTATCTTGCCTTCTACTAAATTATATTATATAATATAATTAAAGAAAAGGAAGAAGAGAGAAAGGTCTTCTAATGCAGTATTTGGTTGATACCGACCACCTTTATCAGTTTGATGCTTGGTCTGGGGCTAAGGCACGTCTTGACGAGCTTGTAAAGCATCAGGCCGCATATGATTATATTGAGTCTTATGTCGATGAGTGGACCGAGATGAGCGGAGAGCCTGTAACTGAAACTGATATCAATGATTTTCTTTGGTTCGAGTCTGATGACCTATTGAAACAGAATGGTTTTTTGGACGAGAACTATAATTGGACTGATGAAGACTAATCCAAGAGAAAGAAGGAAAGATGCGCACCATTCGCCGCAATGACTATGTTCTTTATGATGGTCGAGTTTGCCATGTGCGAGATATCTATGATGACGATTATGTTCTTCTTTATTGCGTAGATAATGGAAATGCCTACTTGGCTCATATGTCTGAGATTTGCTATTATTAAGGAGCTTTATATGGGTGACGAACTTCGCAAAGCTTTTACCGAGCATGTCATTGACCGCATGATTGATTCTTATTTTGATGATATCTCTGATGAAGCAAAGCGATATATCGAGAGTGTTGCTTGGTGGGCATATTGCAGCGGTGAGATTGACAATTTGCGCGGTCTTAGCGAGAAGGAGCTTATTGATCAGTATGTGGCAGGATGATGAAGATTTTTATTCTGAGGAATTCGACCCTCTGAAATATGTTGAAAATGAACCTATTCAATATGACTATCAAGGTTATGAAGACTTTGATGACTATATTGAGTTAGATGATTTTGATGACTATGACAATTAAATAGTTATAAAAAACCACCCTTGAGGGTGGTTTTTTAGTATAAAGTCTATTAAATGCCCCGACAACTTAATATTTTTATTGAGTCTCGTTAAATGGCATTCGAGTCAATGCGGCGGTTGATTCACGAAAATTACGGCCAGATAAAATGCTTTGGCGGCCGGACGCTAAGTTATGGAAACGGCGAAAAAACGCTATATAATTTGATGCGGCGTTTCCCAAAAGAGAAAAGAAAAATATTAAAATAGTTGGGCAAAAAGCGATAATCCGCAGGTAAAAGTATGTGGCCAAAGTGTATTTTCTTCTTGACTCCTGGATATATTTTGTATTATAATATATTTAGAAAGAGAGAAGGGGATACGATATGGACGAGTACACGGTGGCAAAACTGACCGTAAACAAGTTCCTTGAAGGTGACGGCAAGTTTATTGGAAGTGATGAAGATTACATTATGTTTCGTGGTTTGGACCAACTTGAACGTTTGATTGAAATGAAGAAGAATCATAGCATCGCGAGAGATAATATTCGTCTTGACGTTATCGTTGATTCTATCGAATCCCTTTAATAGATTAGGAGAAAACATGAATAAGCTTGAATTCTTTGATGATGATATCAATGCCCGCGATTGGTATAAGGGTGTCAAACATGGAGCTGCGCGCTATGCTTACCTTTATCATGAGCATGAGATTATCGAGGATGGCGATGACGAGCTTCCCAAGTTTACCGAGGACGCAAAGGAAACCATCAAGAAGATAGTTGTGGCTTATCTTGATGATGTTGCTGAGCATATGACGATGGATATCATTCGTGATACTATTGATAAAGATGGTGCCGTGGAGATGGACGAGGACCTAGTTAGTTATTATAATTGGTTCTTCTGTCTTCATGAAGGCGATGACGGCTACGTATATCCTGTAGATTAAACCCAAGAGAGGAAGCAAATGTCCCTTTATTCCTATATCTTTGGCGGCAAGGTGGCTAAGAAGGCATATCGTGTCTATCAGGGCAAGACTCGGTTCGATAGTGTAAACCCTTATATTCAGTTGGTCGCGGATGTTATCTGGTGCTTCGAGAACGGTGTAGACAGTCGTTTCACTATGGTTTGTGGCAATGAGGAAGCTATCGAGTCCGCCATTCAGAAGATTGATTATAATCTTTCTGCTATTGGAGTTTCTATAGATACCGTTGATTTCACTTTTGGTGACGGCATGGCCGAAGGTGAAATCAAGTTGCATAGTGTAGCTAAGCAATATATCGGCTATTAGACAATAGAATATTTTAAAAAATAGGCTTGCGGCGAATGCCGTGAGCCTATTTTACAATAAAGGTTAAAAAATGTACATTAATATATAAAAGGTTAAAAAATCCCCATCTATATGCTCTCTAAAAGTGCAGGTAAAAAGGTATGAAAATAAAAAAGGTTAAAAAATGTACATGCCTAATACTTATATATATATATATATA
>ERZ1034925.580-NODE-580-length-15225-cov-23.925972_pt1 | contig 15225 bp, 7 predicted proteins | sample MGYA00520687_ERZ1034925 | MGnify/ENA primary metagenome ERZ1034925 (study PRJEB33766, sample SAMN09781758) | gut metagenome | biome: gut microbiome | host: Homo sapiens | place: Madagascar | study: EMG produced TPA metagenomics assembly of the PRJNA485056 data set... | reverse complement strand
GCTATGCTAGCAAAACACATCTACTCCCAAGACGATGTCAAATAAACCCGATACCCATACAAATCCGTATATTCCCCAAAGTGAATCGACGCTTGATTCACGCTGTCCATAAAAGCGAAAAAATCCTCAAATCAAACCCAAAACCTCAGAGTGAATCAGTTGTGATTCATCCAAAAATCTTGACTCGAAAAAGTGAATCGGTTCTGATTCATTCCCTGCGGTAACCAGCCAAAAATTACAATCGCATCACGAAAATTACAATACGCAGATTCCACGGCACGCTATACTGGATACAGAATTCATTCACGAGAGGGAGGAAAACTGTATGCGTGCAAAATTGAGCGATTTACAAAGCATCCCGCAGGTGGTTGCGGAGATGACACTGGACGAGAAACTGGATATGGTGGGGTGCTATCGCGCTTGCCACACACGGCCCATCCCGGATATGGACGTGCCTGCCATCTATCTGATGGACGGTGCGACCGGGTTGAACGGTACCCATGTGGTGCTGGACTACTTAACGGACCCTTGCCGTGCCGATGACCCGCGCACGGCGTATGCCACGCCGGAAATGGTGGCACTGAACCGCGTTGATCTCAACGAGGCCGCGGCAAAGTACAAGGGCGATGCACTGATGACCGGTCTTGTGGAGCAGGCGGCAAAATACCGTCCGGGCGGTCGGCAGCATATCAGCTTCCCGTCGGGCATCAACATCGGAGCGTCGTTTGACCCGGTCACAGCCGAGACCATCGGCCGTGCAGTCGGGCAGGAACTGCGAGACGCAGGTGTGGATGTCTGCTTTGGTCCCAACGTGGATGTTGCCCGCGACCCGCTGGGCGGCCGCAATTATGAAATGTACGGCGAGGACCCGGAGCTGGCCGAGCAGACCGGCGAACACGTCTTTACCTTTAAGGTCAAGCTGAACGGCGAAACCAAGGTGCAGGCGGTAGCGGGGGACTGCATTGACGAGGACGTTTTCCGCAAGGTCGATGCCCCGAACCCGGACTACAAGCTCCACAAGACCAAGTCCAAGAGCGCGAACTGGGTGTAAATTTCGCCGAGCTGTAGGGGCCGCATATGTGCGGCTCGCAGCCGAATGGCAGACGAGCATTTGCGGGAAAGTCGCGGGCCGGGCATGCCCGGCCCCTACAAACCTCCCGGAAATCGCATCGTATTCTTTTGAAACACGCCGCACCGTGCGGCTGTTTAGATAAAAAACAAGGAGAAGAGAAACATGGCAAAGAAGAAGAAGGGCACAGGCGTTGCGCTGTGGGGCTCCCTGACGGGTGTTACCGCAGTGCTGACCGCCGGTGCGATCGTTGGCACTACCGTTGCCAATCACTACACCACCACCGTGAACAACTACCTCGGTGCAGCGACTTACAAGATCATTAAGGGCGAATCCACGGGTGATACCGAGTACTTCAAGAGCGATTTTGCCTCCGACGAGGAGCGCGCCGCTTACGAAGATGCTCTCTGCGCACAGGTCGAGGCCGAAGGCGCTGCTCTGCTGAAGAACGACAACGCTGCGCTGCCTCTGGCCAGCGGCGCCAAGGTCAGCCTGTTCGGTCACGGTTCTGTTGACCTGATGTACGGCGGCACCGGTTCCGGCTCCGTCGATACCTCCAAGGCTCCCAGCTTCAAGCAGGCTCTCGAGAGCCAGGGCATCACCGTCAACGAGACGCTGTGGAACCTGTACAGCTCCGACGACATGATGAAGAACTACAGCCGCGTTACCCCGGCTGCCATCTCTGATACGCTGGAAGCCAACACCCAGTACGCTGTCAACGAGGCTCCCTGGAGCAAGCTCTCCGGCGCTGAGTCCAGCTTTGCCGAGTACGGCGATGCTGCTATCGTTGTGCTCTCCCGCTCCGGCGGCGAGGGCGCTGACCTGCCCAGCGGTGAGAACGGCACCAACGACTCCTGGGTCTCCGGTCAGGAGGGCGACGGCAACTACCTCGCTCTCTCTGCCGAAGAGAAGGAACTGCTCGCAAACCTCAAGACCCTGAAGGACAACGGTACCTTCAAGAAGATCGTCGTCCTGATCAACTCCTCCAATGCCATCGAGCTGGACTTCCTGAACCCGGAGCTCTGCGGCGAGGACTACGGCATCGATTCCGCTATGTGGATCGGCGACGTTGGCCAGACCGGCATCAACGGCGTGGCGCAGCTGCTCTCCGGCGACGTCACCCCGTCCGGCAGCCTCGTTGACACCTACCTGTACGACAACATGGCAAACCCCGCCATGTACAACTTCTACACGCAGGCTTACCCCAACGCCGCCGACTATGATCTGGCGCTGGACGGTACTGACGTGCAGGGCATGTACAGCGTCTATCAGGAGGGCATCTACCTCGACTATCGTTACTACGAGACGCGTTACGAGGATGTCGTCATGGGCACTGCCAATGCAGGCGACTATGACTGGGCTACCACCGTTGCCTATCCCTTCGGCTACGGCGACAGCTACACCACCTTCGATTACACCAACTTCAGCGTCACTGAGAACGCCGACAGCTTCGACGTCAACCTGACCGTTACGAACTCCGGCTCCACCTACTCCGGCAAGGAGACCGTTCAGGTCTACTTCCAGAGCCCCTACACCGACTACGACAAGGTCAACGGCATCGAGAAGGCTTCCGCGGAGCTGTGCGGCTTTGCGAAGACCGACGTTCTGGCTCCCGGCGCTTCCGAGAATGTTACCATCAACGTTCCCAAGAGCGAGCTGCGCACCTACGATGCCAACAAAGCCAAGACCTACATTCTGGACGCCGGTGACTACTACTTCACCGTCGGCACCGACAGCCACAACGCTGTGAACAATATTCTGGCTGCCAAGGGCTACACCGTCGAGAGCACCGACGGCCGCATGACTGCCGATGGCAACGTTGATCTGACCTACATCTGGAACAACGCCGCCCTCGACACCACTACCTTCGCCACCGGCGAGAACGACACTGCCATCACCAACCTGTTTGATGAGGCTGACCCCAATAAGAGCAGCTCCAACCCCGGTTCTGTCACTTGGCTGAGCCGCTCTGACTGGAACGGCACCTTCCCGACCGCTCCTGCACAGCTGACTGCCAACGAGACGCTGACCGCTAACCTCGCCATCACTCGTTACGACGGCAGCCTCGCCGATTCTGTCGAGATGCCGACCCTCGGCGCCGACAACGGCCTGACCCTTGCCAGCATGATCGGCAAGAGCTACGACGATCCTGAGTGGGACCCCCTGCTCGACCAGCTGACCTTCAACGAGATGGTCAACACCATCACCCTGGGCTTCCACAACACCGCCGCTGTCGAGTCTATCGGCAAGACCGCGACGAAGGACGAGAACGGACCGCAGGGTCTGACCGCCAAGCTGACCGGCGGTATCTCCGGTATGTGCTACACGTCTGAGGACGTCATGGCCGCCACCTTCAACACCGACCTCGTCAACGATGTCGGCCGCTGCATCGGCGAGGACTGCCTCAATCTGGGCTTCTCCGGTCTGTATGGCCCCGGCATCAATATGCACCGCACCGCTTACTCCGGCCGTAACTTCGAGTACTTCTCCTCTGATCCGTTCGTCGCCGGCACCATCGTTGCCGCCGAGGTTCAGGGTATCCAGTCCAAGGGCGTTTACGTCTACCTGAAGCACGTTGCCCTGAACGACTCCGAGTCCAGCCGCCGTGGCGTCAACACTTGGCTGAACGAGCAGACCGCCCGCGAGATCTACCTGGAAGTTGCTGACAAGGCTGTCACCAATGGCGGCGCCTGGAGCGTCATGACCGGCTTCAACCGCTGGGGCGCTTACTGGTGTGGCGCTTACGACCAGCTGCTGACCGGCTTCCTGCGCAACGAGCTCGGCATGCGCGGCATGATCATCACCGACTACTCCGGCTCCAGCGCTTACATGGATCTGGCTGACGGCTTGATCGCCGGTTCCGACATTTGGGACTCTCCCGACCCGACCATCCACACCACGCTGGCTCCCAAGTATGAGAACGATGGCTACATCGTTACCCAGATGCGTGAGGCCATGCACAACATCCTGTACACCGTCGTCAACTCCAACGCCATGAACGGCTGGAGTGCCAGTGACCGTCTGCAGACCATCACCCCCTGGTGGAAGACTGCTCTGATTGCTCAAGACACCGCCCTGGCTGTCTTGTGCGCCCTGTGCATCTGGCGTCTGGTCGTTGCCGTTAAGCGCAAGAAGAACACCGCCAAGGCTGAGGATCAGCAGTAATTAAGTACCCATACAAATCCGTATATTCCCCAAAGTGAATCGACGCTTGATTCACGCTGTCCATAAAAGCGAAAAAATCCTCAAATCAAACCCAAAACCTCAGAGTGAATCAGTTGTGATTCATCCAAAAATCTTGACTCGAAAAAGTGAATCGGTTCTGATTCATTCCCTGCGGTAACCAGCCAAAAATTACAATCGCATCACGAAAATTACAATACGCAGATTCCACGGCACGCTATACTGGATACAGAATTCATTCACGAGAGGGAGGAAAACTGTATGCGTGCAAAATTGAGCGATTTACAAAGCATCCCGCAGGTGGTTGCGGAGATGACACTGGACGAGAAACTGGATATGGTGGGGTGCTATCGCGCTTGCCACACACGGCCCATCCCGGATATGGACGTGCCTGCCATCTATCTGATGGACGGTGCGACCGGGTTGAACGGTACCCATGTGGTGCTGGACTACTTAACGGACCCTTGCCGTGCCGATGACCCGCGCACGGCGTATGCCACGCCGGAAATGGTGGCACTGAACCGCGTTGATCTCAACGAGGCCGCGGCAAAGTACAAGGGCGATGCACTGATGACCGGTCTTGTGGAGCAGGCGGCAAAATACCGTCCGGGCGGTCGGCAGCATATCAGCTTCCCGTCGGGCATCAACATCGGAGCGTCGTTTGACCCGGTCACAGCCGAGACCATCGGCCGTGCAGTCGGGCAGGAACTGCGAGACGCAGGTGTGGATGTCTGCTTTGGTCCCAACGTGGATGTTGCCCGCGACCCGCTGGGCGGCCGCAACTATGAGATGTACGGTGAGGATCCGGAGCTGGTGGCGCAGACCGCGGCGGCCTTTGTACGCGGTATGCAGAGCGCCGGCATTGCGGCCTGTGCCAAGCATTTCCTCGCAAACAACCAGGAATCGAACCGCAACACAACAAGCTCTAACCTGTCAAAACGGGTTATGATGGAACTGTATGCCCGTGGGTTTGAGGCAGCCATCGAGGATGGTCACGTCCTGTGTATCATGAGCGCCTACAACGCCGTGAACGGGGAGTTCACCTCGTATAGCAAAAAGCTGCTGACAGATTTGCTGCGCGGGGAACTGCACTTCGACGGCGCCATTGTCAGCGACTGGGGCGCAGCCGGACAGAACAAGGAAGGTACGCTGGCGGCGGGTATGGATTTGATTCAGCCCGGTCCAAACGATATGACCGCCTGCAAACAGGCGGTGCAGGAGGGGCGGCTTTCCGAGGAAGTTCTGAACGACCGCGTGACCCATATCCTGCAGCTTATCGTGGAGATCAAACAAAATCAACGCCGCATCCCCGCGCAGTATGATGCCGATGCACTGCTGCAAACCGCCTGCAGGACCATTGAAGACGGCGCGGTGCTGTTGAAAAATGAGAACACCGCCCTGCCGCTGGCCGAGACCCAGCGTGTTGTGTTCTGGGGGGCGCGCAGCCGCGACACACTGGAGTATGGCAGCGGCTCCACGGCGGTGGAGACGGCCCTGCACAGCAATGTGCTGGACGAATACCGCAAGCTGCGCGGCGCGGCAGCCTTTGAGGAATGGACGGATGCCGACACGCTGGTGTACACGGCAGCTGCCCCTGCCGGGGAAAACGTAGACCGCGAGAGCATGGCGGTGGAGGAGCAAGACTGCAGCCGCATGACGGATGTATTGAAGCAGGCAAAGCAAAAAGGCATGAAAACCGTCGTGCTGTTGAATATTTCTGGCCCTGTGGAGATGGCTGACTGGCTGCCCTACGCGGACGCGGTGCTTTGCATCTTCATTCCCGGCTGCATGGGTGGCGTGGCAGCGGCGCGTCTGCTGGCCGGGCTGGCTGAGCCGGGCGGCCGCTTACCCGTGACGTTCCCGATTCGCTATGAGGACACGCCCGCCTATCCCAACTTCCCCGGTGAGGGCAATGACGCCTACTACGGCGAGGGCGTGTTTGTCGGCTACCGCAGCTACGCAAAGCGCAAGTTGGCCGTGCAGTATCCGTTCGGATACGGCTTGGGCTACACGGATTTTGCCGTGGAGCTGTGCGAGAATGATTTCCGCTGGGATATGCGCACGCAGGAGACGCTGAATGTACCTGTGCGGGTGAAAAACATCGGCAGCCGCCCCGGCAGCGAGGTCGTGCAGCTTTACGCCCGCGAGGAAAAGCCCCATATGCTGCGCCCCGACCGCACACTGGTGGGGTATGCCAAGGTGCGCCTTGCCCCCGGTGAGGAAACAGTTGTGAATGTATCGGTCAGTAAAAAGGCATTGCGCTGCTATGACGCACTACTGGATAAGTGGGTGCAGCCTATCGGGGCGCACACGCTGTATCTGGCGTTGTCGGCAGAGAACATTCTGGCAGAAGCCCCGCTGATGATAGAGGGTAAGAACCCCTATCCCTTGAACGGTGAGAGCACAATTGGGGAAATTCTTGAAAATCCGCGCGCAAAAGAAATCGTAAATCAATTCACGAACGGTATGTTCGATATGATGCCGAAAGAAACACTGGACTTCATGGTGTACCGCAAGCTGAATGATATTCTGTCGGTGGGCATGATTCAAGTCATCCCCGACACAGTAAAGCTGAGCGCAATTCTGCAGGGGCTGTATGACCGGCTTGCAGAACTATAAAGGAGGAAACAAGATGAGCTTTCCGAAGAATTTTCTCTGGGGCGCGGCCAGTGCTGCTTACCAGATTGAGGGTGCCTACAATGAGGACGGCAAGGTTCCCGGTATCTGGGATGCCTTGAGCGAAGGTCACGTCAAGCACGGAGAGAACGGCAATATTGCCTGTGATCACTACCACCGCTACAAGGAGGATGTGGCGCTGCTGAAAAAGCTGGGCGTCAAGGCGTACCGCTTTTCCGTCAGCTGGCCGCGTGTGATGTCCGGCCCCGACACGGTCAACCCCAAGGGTCTTGCCTTTTACAGCGACTTGGTGGACGAACTGAAAGCAGCGGGCATTGAGCCGATGGTGACGATTTTCCACTGGAATCTGCCCATGTGGGCGCACGAAAAAGGCGGCTGGTACAATGCGGAAATCAGCGATGATTTCGCCAACTACGCCCGTGTAGTGGCGGATGCCTTGTCCGACCGGGTACGGTTCTGGTTCACGGTGAACGAGCCGACGACCTTCATCGGCAACGGTTACTTTACGGGGGCGCACGCGCCTTTTGAAAGCCTGATGCAGGAGCAGCCCGCCGTGATGATGAACAAGCTGGCGGCACTGACAAAAAATGTGCTGCTGGCCCACGGCAAGGCGGTTCGCGTGCTGCGCAGCCGCGCCAAGCTGGCCCCGAAAATCGGTATGGCGCTGAACGGCAGTGTCTACCTGCCGGAGAACGAATCGCCGGATGGCATAGAAAAAGCCCGCACCCAGATGTTCCCGGAGCAGGCATTCTTCTCGCATTTCAACTGGTGGGCAGACCCGGCCGTTCTCGGCTTTGTTCCGGCCGGCTTGCAGCCGTTCTTTACGGCGGAAGAACTGAAAGTCATCTGCCAGCCGCTGGATTTCTTCGGCTTCAACTGCTACAATGCCTCCAATTATGAGGAATACATGGGTCCCAACCCCGCCGTCACGCCGGGTATGCCCCGCACGGCGATGGACTGGCCCATCACGCCGGACGCGCTGTACTGGGCGGCGCATTTCCTGACAGAGCGCTACCACCTGCCCGTTATCGTCACCGAAAACGGCATGGCCAACACTGACTTTGTCATGAGCGACGGCGCGGTGCATGACCCCCAGCGCATCGACTTCATTAAACGCTACCTGACGGGTCTGCAGCGTGCCGTAGATGAAAATATCCCGGTGGCGGGGTATCTCTACTGGTCCATCATGGACAACTTTGAGTGGGCAGAAGGGTACGATAAGCGATTCGGCTTGGTGTATGTGGACTATCAGACCCAGCAGCGCATTCCGAAAGACTCGTTCTACTGGTATGCGGATATAATCAAAAACAACGGAATATCATGATTCGGTATGGTGTTGCCTGCGATATTGCATCGGGGTGACACCATATTCTTTTTTGAACACATTCTGGAAGTAGCTTTGGCTGGAAAAGCAGAGGTAACAGCTGATTTCCGCCAGCGTCATGTCAGTGTAATGCAAAAGGCTTTTGGCTTCCTCCAGCCGACATTCCGTAATGTAATTGCCCAGCGTTTTCCCGGTCTCTTTCTTAAAAAGATTCCCGGTGTAGGAAACACTGCGCCCAATGACAGCGGCCACATCGTCAAGGCTCAGCGGCGTGTTTACATGGTTGCGGACATAGGACATACAGGTATAAACCTCGCGGCTGATGCCCGCAGGCAGACGCAGTTCCCCGATGCGGCGGCAGAAATCCAGTGCGGCACTTACCTGCAGACGATCAATTTCCGGCACGGTCGCGGCGCGCTCACAATCCAGCACATAGCTGTCAATCAGCTGGTAGGTCAGTTCGGGGTCAAGTCCGGCAGGAACGGCCGCCAGCATTCCGATTTTTGTAATGCCGCCGATGAAAATATTCTTTGCTTGCCGCAGCGGGGTTTCGGCCATTGTACCGCGGCTCAGCCGGGTTGAACCATCCTGCATCAGGAAAGCCATCAGCCGCTCCGGGTCGCCCTGTCGGATCAAGTCGTAAAACATCAGCTCCCACTGGTAGGTGTTGTGAAATTTCTCGTTCTCCTTGCGTTCCAGCAGACTCTCGGCAGCATCGCGGCCAACAGTAAAGCTGTCTCGGTCGGTCGTTAAGTCAAAGTAAACAGCAGGGTCCAGAATCTCGCCGTCCATGCAGTAGTAGAGATACGCGGCCTTGTCGAAAAATTCCAGCAGGCTCAGATTGGGTGCGGCTTCCAGAATTGTACCGGCCGCACGGCGCTGCGCAGCCGGAATTTGATTTTCCGCCATAAAGGCATCCACAAGGCTTTCATTGAGCCGTGCGTTATAGACGGGGCCGATAACGATCCGCCAGCCGCCCTTGACCCGGATGGAGGCATAGCTTGCATGGCTGGGTGAGGTGCAGATGTCCAGCGTCCGCGCGGCATCGCGCTGTGCAAACAGCGGGGCCGGGTCGCGCTGCGGTTCCTCCGGGTACTGCAGCTGACAGGCATCCTGTTCGTCATACAGAGAAAACGCGATTCCCTCAGCCCGGAAAAACAACATACAGAGATTGGTAATGCGGATATAGCGCTCGGTTTCCATGCGGCAGACCTCCCACAGATTGATAACTTTATTTTACAATATCAAATCAAATAATGCAATATACAGAAAACAGCAGATGTTATACTGAATACAGAAACAAGGGAATGATTCCCGAAAAACAGGAGGAAAACAATATGGCATTCGGTAAAAAAGACCGCCCCACCGTTGATAAGGACGGCGCGGCGCTCGTAATGCGCAAGCGCGACTATCTTGCGGACTTCTCCGGTCAGCTGGGTCTGGGCCTTATGGCAAACCTAGTGGGTCAGCTGCAATACTTCTACACCGACAAAGTCGGGATTGCGGTCGGCTCCGTTGGCATTGTCATGGCCATCGCTAAGATTGTGGATGCGCTGACGGATATCTGGTTCGGCAACATCATCGACCACTCCAAGGGCGGCAATATGAAGTATTACAAGTGGATGCTTCGCATGGCCGTACCCGCAGCGGCTATCACGGTGCTGATGTTCACGGTTCCCATCAGTGCCGGGCAGATTCCGGCCATTGCTTACGCCTTGGTAACGAACCTGCTGATTACGGCGGTCATTTACACGATGATTGCTACGCCCTTTGCCGCAACAATGATCGTGCGCACCAAGAGCCAGCAGGAGCGCGGCAACATGGGCATCCTGCGTGCGGTCGGCAATTATGCTTCCGGCATGGTCATTGCAATCGCCACGATTCCCGTCACCAATATGCTGGGCGGCACGCAGGAGGCGTGGATCAAATACGGCGCAGTTATCGCGCTGGTCGTACTGCTGAGCCTGCTGATTTGCTACGCCAACGGCAGCAAGGCTATGCGTAAAGCAGTCGAGGATGACACCGCAGCAGCAGAGCCGGAGGAAGAACCTGTTGAATTCCTCACGGCAGTCAAGTGCCTGTTCGGCAACAAATACTGGGTCATCGTACTGCTGTTCAACCTTATCACGGCGGTTTCCACTGCTATTGCTTCGGCATCGGGTGCATACTACTGCAAATGGATTTTCGGCAATGATAACCTTGTAGCCATTGCCGGTTCGGTCGGGATGCTCTCCACGATTCTGGGCTTTGCGCTGTCCAGCCCCATCATCAAAAAGCTGGGCATCAAGGGTACCATCAATCTGGGTCTGCTGGGATATGCAGCAACCTGTGTGGTTCGCTGCGTCCTTCCCACCAATCTGGTCGCATACATTGGCAGCGGTTTGGTCGGCAGCTTTTTGCAGATTCCGCTGATGTGCCTGTACGGCGTGCTACTGGCTATGGCCGTCGATTACAACGAGTACAAATATGACAAGAAACTGGTGGCCGTGTCCTCCGGCGCGATTGGCTTCGGCAGCAAGGTCGGCAACGGTCTGGGGGCGCTGATTCTGGCCGGATTCCTCGTACTCGGCTCTTATGATGCTACACTGACCGAGGCAACAGGCTCCATGCGTACCGCCATTTATGCTTTCTCCAACTATCTGCCCATCGTGCTGAATGTGGGAATGTTCTTGATTTTCCGCGGCTTTGATTTGGAAGAAAAACTCCCCGCCATGCGTGCAGAGGTTGCAAAACGCCACACACAGAAAACGGAGGAATAAGACGATGAAGTTCACAATTCCCGCCAATGTGCCTGCAAAACCGTTCCGTAAGCACTGGCAGTTCTGCGTCGGCAGCGCCCATGCAGGCATGGCGATGCGCACCGATTACTGCGAACAGCTCAAGCAGATCCATGACGAACTGGGTATTGAGCGTGTGCGTTTTCACGGCATTTTCAGCGATGATATGCACACCTACGATACAATGGCCACCGTTATGCCGATGCCCGGCTCCGAACAGGTGCCGTTTTATGAGAACAGCTTCCGCCTGCCGGGACTGGTCTATGACAATGTGCTGAAAGCCGGCATGAAGCCCTTTGTGGAACTGAGCTTTATGCCCAGCCAGCTTGCCAAGCGCCAGACCCGCGGCAGCTTCTACTGGAAGCCCTGCATCGCCCCGCCGAAGGACGAGGCCCAGTGGCAGGCGTACATTCAGAAATTTGTTCGCTTCCTGCTGAACCGCTACGGCAAGGAGGAAGTGGAAACATGGTTCTTTGAGGTCTGGAACGAGCCGGATTTGAAAACGCCGTTCTTTGACGGCACGCAGGAGGAATATTTCCGCCTGTATGAGATTACAGTCAGAGCCGTCAAGGCCGTGGACGATAAGCTGAAAGTGGGCGGCCCCGCCACCAGCAACAGCAAATGGGTCGCAGCCTTTTTAGATTACTGCAAGGCTCATGATGCGCCGGTGGACTTCATCACGACCCACCAGTATGCGGGTGACCCCATCAGCGAAATGTGCGACCAAGGCGATGACGATCATGTTAAGAATACCGAGGAAATCCAAGAGGAATACAAGGTCGATTTGGCGCAGCTGTTTGCAGGCTTAAAGCCGGAAGACGGCTTGCTGCCGATGTTCCGCCGCACGATGCCGGACAACACCGAGACGGACGACCTTAACCGTGATCTGCTGCGCGACAGTGCCAAGATGGTGCGCAAGCAGGCCGAGGGGCTGCCGCTGTATTATACCGAGTGGAGCTCCTGCGCGACCTTCGGCGCACCCGGCAACGATACCCGCAAGACAGCCGCCTACGATGTGCGCGCGGCGCTTAGCTCGGAGGATGTCATCGAAGGGTCCAGCATCTGGTGCTTCAGCGACATTTTTGAGGAAATCCATCCCTTCCCGGAGGAATTCCACGGTGGCTTCGGCATGATGACGCAGCACGGCATCCCCAAGCCCATCTTCCACGCACTGCGTCTGCTGGGGCAGGCCGGTGACGAACGGCTGGAGCTGCCCGGTGCGCTGGATGGTGAGGTGAGCGTGGCGGCATTCCGCGATGCCACCGACACCCGGCTGACCGTGCTGGCTACCAAGCAGAACCTACACCACTTTGCGGGGCAGGCTGATCCGGCCACCCCGGTGGAAATCGAGGTCGAACTGGCTGCAAAGCCGCAGTGTGTACAGCTTTGCCGCATTGATGAAGATCACGGCAATCCGCTGAAATGCTGGCAGGCAATGGGCGAGCCGGAGGACATGACCCCGGCGCAGGTGCAGCAGGTCATTGCAGAGAGCGCAGTGGACTACGCCCCGGTACCGTATGAGTATGCGGACGGAAAACTCACCGTCAAGACAGAGCTTGGCACGAATGATTTGGCCTTTATCCGCATCGAAAAATAAAACGATGGGGTGCATCAGACGGATGCACCCCCATTTTGCGTAAGAGGGAGTTACCATGATTTTAGATTTCAACGCCGACTGGCGTTTTTACAAGGCGGATGGCACCTGCCGCACGGTGCAGCTGCCCCACGACGCCATGCTGGAGGAACCCCGGCAGGAAAACTGCCACAACGGCAAGGACTGCGGCTATTTTCCGGGTGGTAAATATGTGTATGAAAAGACATTTTCCCTGCCTGAGGAACACCGGGATAAGGCGCTGAGCTTTCTGTTTGAGGGTGTGTATCAGAACGCAGTCGTTTATCTGAACGATGAAAAAATCGCAGAACATCGCTATGGCTACACGGAGTTTACCGCCGACGCCACCGGGAAAGTGCGCACGGGAGAAAACACCCTGCGCGTCACGGTGGATAACAGTCTGGAACCCAACTGCCGTTGGTACACGGGCAGCGGCATCTACCGCCCCGTGCATCTGGTAATAAAGCCAAAGGATGGTGTGCGCCCGGTAAAGATCCGCACGGTGTCGATTGAACCCACTGTAATCGAGGTGCAGACCGAGACCGAACACGCGGCGGTAGAAATTTGGGATGGCGCGCAGTGCGTGGCAAAGGGTGTGCCGGGGAAAATCGAAATTCCTGCCGCCAAATTGTGGGATGCCGAACACCCGAACCTGTATACCTGCGTTGTCAAAACCGAAAACGACGAGGAAAAGATACCGTTCGGCATCCGCACATTGACATGGAGCGCCAAGACGGGTCTTTGCGTCAACGGTAAGACGGTCAAGCTGCGCGGCGGGTGCATCCACCACGACAACGGCATTCTGGGGGCCTGCGGCTTTGACGATGCAGAGGAACGCCGCATCCGCATTATGAAAGAGGCGGGCTACAACGCCGTACGCTGTGCCCATAACCCCGCGAGCCGTGCCCTGCTGGATGCCTGCGACCGTCTTGGCATGTATGTGATGGATGAGGCGTTCGACGGCTGGTACACCCCCAAGACCTACCACGACTATTCCCGTATCTTTGAGGAAAACTGGCAGAAGGATTTGACAACGATGATTGCCAAGGATTACAGCCACCCCAGCGTGGTTCTGTACTCTGTCGGCAATGAGGTTTCGGAAACGGCATTCCCGCAGGGCGTGGAGACCGCCGACAAGCTGACCCGGTTTGTTCACGGGCTGGACGATACCCGCCCGGTGACGGCGGGCATCAATGTGCTGCTGAATGTCTACGCACAGAAGGGCATCGGTGTGTATAAAGAAAGCGGCCCCTACAAGCCGGAGCCGCTGCCGCCCAAACAGCCGGAGGAAAAAAAGAAAGAGTCCGGGTCTGCATTCTTCAATATGGTTACGCAGAATCTCGGCCCGCTGATGTTCTATATGAGCAAAGGCAAAAAAGGCGATGTCGCCTGCCGCGATGTGGCGGAAAAGCTGGACATTCTTGGTTTGAATTACGCGGCCTCCCGCTATGAGGACGACTGTAAAAACTACCCCGACCGCCTGATGGTGGGCAGCGAGACGATTATCGGTGAACTGCCATACAACTGGGCGCAGGTGCAAAAGCATACAGCGCTGATTGGCGATTTCGCGTGGGCGGCCATCGACTATCTGGGCGAGGCGGGCATCGGTCAAATGATCCCGCAGGATACGCCGGGTCTGCCGATTGCGGCGGGCAGCGGCGCGATCGATTTGACAGGGAACATCACGGCAGAAAGCTATTTCCAGCAGACCGTATGGGGCTTGCGCAAAGCACCCTATCTGGGCGTGCGCCCGGTCAACTGGAACGGGAAAAAGATGACCGGCAGTGCGTGGCGCATGACTGACGCCGTGGAAAGCTGGACGTGGCCCGGCTGCGAAGGGCAGAAAGCCACTGTGGAAGTGTACAGTGATGCGGAATTTGTGGCATTGTACTGCAACGATAAGCAGATTGGCAAAAAGCGCCCGAAGAAGTTCCGCGCCATGTTCAAACTGCCCTATCAGCCCGGTACACTCAAGGCTGTGGCGCTGGATAAAAACGGAAATGCCATAGGCGAAACCATGCTGCAAACAGCGGGGCAGAAAACCCGGCTGCATCTCACCCCGGAGAAAAAGACCCTGTGCGCAGATGGGCAGTCGCTCTGCTTTATCCCCATCACGCTGACCGATGCGGCGGGTATCTGGAAGCCGTGCGCCAGCGCAAAGGTTCATGTGGAAATCGACGGCCCGGCCACCTTGCAGGCCCTCGGCAGTGCTGCAACGCAGACGGAGGAAAATTATCTGAACGACACTCACACCACATGGCTTGGCCGCGCGTTGGCTGTCGTCCGCGCCGGAACCGAACCGGGCAAGGTGCGTGTTACGGTTACGGCCGCAGGATACGAGCCGCAATGCGTAGAATTGGCGGTACAGTAAGAAAAGAGTGATTTTGTGTTAAAATTGTACGATTTGACGATTGAATATAAGCATGAGCCGCTAGGCTTGGATGAGGTGCAGCCGCGCTTCAGCTGGAAGCTGGAAAGCGACAAACAGGACACTGTGCAGGCGGCGTATCGGCTTGCCCTGAACTGCGGCGGCAAAACCGTGTGGGATTCCGACCGGGTCGAGAGCGAGCAGAGTATTCTGAACGAGTATCTCGGTCCAAATCTGACACCGCGCACCGGGTAC
>ERZ1034925.578-NODE-578-length-15234-cov-8.897556_pt1 | contig 15234 bp, 11 predicted proteins | sample MGYA00520687_ERZ1034925 | MGnify/ENA primary metagenome ERZ1034925 (study PRJEB33766, sample SAMN09781758) | gut metagenome | biome: gut microbiome | host: Homo sapiens | place: Madagascar | study: EMG produced TPA metagenomics assembly of the PRJNA485056 data set... | reverse complement strand
ACCAAGGCGCAGACCGTGTACTCTACATCTCTGGCTCCATACAATTTTGCCTGAAGGTAGAGAGTTATCGGGAATTGATTCAGGAGAATACTCAAAAACTGCCATTCTTTTCTATTTCAAGAGACGAAGAAAAATTCGGAAAGCAGAAGGTGTTCATGAAAATAGGCCTTACCAAACATCAGAAAACACCTGACATCTTTTTCGACGAGCAAGGGGATACCCCTGATGGCCTACGCATGGCACCCGACCAGCGATGCCAGGGAGCCGGTGAAGTATGCAACCACTTATAACAAGGTTTTTATTACGCAATTATATGCCCGTTATCATATATCATATATAAAATTACATTTACGCTTGATAAAATCACGAATTCGTGATATAATCAATTAATATATTTGATTATGAGAGGTGCGGTATGGCAGTTTGTTACGATAAGCTTTTTCATTTGATGATAGATAAAAAAATTTCCAATGTTCAGTTGAAAGATATGGCAGGTGTAAGTGCCAATATTATCACTCGCCTCAAAAGAGATGAGTATATCTCAACAGAAAGCATTGAAAAAATATGCTTAGCATTAAACTGCGGAGTAGATGATATTTTGGAATTTGTTCCTGAGAAAGAGGGTCGTGACAATGCCTAATGCAAACTTGGTTGCAGCTCGGAATCAATTAAGAACTTTGGTTAGTATATACAACAGTAATTTTGACCAGTATCAACAAGCGACATATAACGAAACCCAAGTGAGAGTAGATTTCGTGAACCAGTTTTTTCAACTGCTGGGGTGGGATGTTTTAAATGAAGCAGGATTGCCTCAGCATTTACGAGAAGTTACTCACGAAGCTACTGTTTTGGTTGAAGAAAATGGTGCACATAGGAGCAAAAAGCCTGATTATTCCTTCAAAGTCGGAACAGAAATACTTTTCTTTTTAGAGACGAAAAAACCTTCTGTAAACATCACTGCTGACCGAGCACCGTCTTTCCAGTTACGACGCTATGGATGGAGCGGAAACCTTAAAGTATCTGTCCTTACTAATTTCACAGATTTATTTATATATGATTGTACAGTACGCCCAGTTGAAGGCGATGAAATTGGCACCGCACTTATTGCACACTATCATTACACAGAGTATGAAGATAAGTTTGAGGAGATTTACTCGTTGCTCTCGAAAGAATCGGTCTTAAACGGAGATTTCCAACGAATCTTCGGTAATGTCCGTGGTGCAATGCGCAGAGAACCTTTCGATGCTTATTTTCTGGATCAAATTCGTGGATGGAGAAATCAATTAGGTAGCGATGTTGTGAGGAACAATCCCAATGTCGATGCTGTTACCCTTAATATTTTTGTCCAGAGAATTTTAAATCGATCTATTTTCTTGCGTATTTGTGAAGATAAAAATCTTGAAAATTACGAATCACTAAGGAGAATTACGACATATCAAGAGTTAAAAGGTCTGTTTGCGGTTGCTGACCAAAAATATGATTCTGGATTATTTGAGATGCTGGATGAAGATCGGCTGATTATTTCTGATGCTGTCATCATTGATATTTTCCAGAGCTTGTATTATCCGAATAATTCTTATGAATTTGGAGTTGTAGATCCCTATATTATCGGTCAGATCTATGAACTATTCTTAGCTGAAACCCTTGAAATTGAGGCCAACGGTCAAGTTGTCTCTGTTAAGAAACCCGAAGTGGTAGATGCTCAAGGAACTGTTAATACTCCGAAAAATATTACCGATATTATCGTGAATGAAACCTTGAGCAGTTTATATGCGGGGAAGACACCAGAAGAAGTGGCAAATTATCACATTGCTGATATTTGTTGTGGATCTGGCAACTTTTTGCTGTCTGCATTTGAGTATGTGATGAATTTTCACATTGAATATTTACGCCAAAATAAATTGGAAGAATCTCTGCAAAATGGTAGCCTGTATCAACTTCCTGGGACACAAAGCCTTTTTCTTTCTTATGAACAAAAAAGAGATATTCTGAAGAATCTAATTTTTGGTGTAGATATTGATCCTCTGGCAATTGAAGTGACAAAATTCAGTTTGCTGTTAAAAGTATTGGAGGATTCTTCGGCGGAAGAATTAGATGCGTACCACGTAAGAACGCACAACCGGATTTTGCCTAATTTGGACGAGAATATCAAACTTGGAAACAGTTTGGTCGATACAAGCTATGCTCGTTACAATCGTACAATTTATCAAAATCCTAATTTGATGAACAAGTTGCGGATGTTTGATTGGAACCACGAGTTTCCAGCAGGAAAGTTTGATGCCATTATAGGCAACCCTCCCTATATCCGAGTGCAGAACATGGTTCACTACTCGCCGGAGGAATATGCTTTTTACAAGAGCAATAACTCTGGATATGTAACTGCAGTTACGGAGACATTAGATAAGTATTATTTGTTTATTGAAAGAGCTCTTTCACTTTTAAAAGATACCGGTGTTTTAGGCTATATTGTTCCCCATAAATTCATGAACATCCAATCTGGTGCTGAACTAAGAGGACTTCTCTCATCTCATAGAAATGTTAAAAAAATTATGCACTTCGGCACACATCAGGTCTTTGAAAACAGAAGTACTTATACTTGTATTTTGATTATGTCAAAGCAGCCGAATGATGAATTTCAGATTGGATTTGTGCAGAATCTAAACCAGTTCTTGTTTAAGCACACTGTGGAATGCGCTACATATGCGGCCCCTTATTTGTCTCGGCAGCCTTGGGCTTTTTTACCGCAGTCACTTATTAGCCAGCTACACAGAGCCGAGGAGAATTGCGAACCTCTTGCGAATTTAGCTGATATTTTTGTGGGAGTACAGACAAGCGCTGACAATATTTATATCATTCATGTAGATCGGGAAGATGAAGATTTCGTATACAGTCATGAAGAAAATGGAACTGAGTTTCAGCTTGAAAAAGGCATCTTAAGAAAAAGCGTCTATGATGCCAAACTGACAAGCTACGAGAAGATTACAGCAAATAGTTATATTATTTTCCCGTACAAAGAAGTTGACGGAAAGCCTAAGCTTTATGATATAGCGGAAATGGAGAACCAGTTCCCTCACGCATTCGAGTACCTAAGGCGTCATAAACAAGCATTAGATAGGCGTAATATGCCCAATCGAACGGAGCTGAATTGGTATGCATTTGGCCGCAGCCAAAGCTTGAGAAGATTTATGTCTGGTGAGCACTTGGTCTGGCCCGTACTCTCGCTGTCCTCCAATTATGTCTACGATGATGAACTGGTTGTTTTTACTGGTGGAGGAAATGGGCCGTTCTATGGCCTGCAGATGAAACAAAATGCTCAAGAATCAATTTTCTATGTGCAGGCAATCCTAAATCATTGGCTGATGGAACTTTTAGTGAAAAGTAAAGCCAGTACTTTCCGTGGAGATTACTACTCACATGGAAAACAGTTTATTGCGACATTGCCAATTTATCGGATTGACTATGGGAATCCGTCAGATGTGCAGAAGCATGACAATATTGTTGAACATGTACGTACGATTATGAATCTAAAGAATCAGGCCAATCATGCACGAAATGCTACGGAGAAAACTGTGTTTGAACGCTCTATAAATGCAGTAAACGATGAGTTGAATACTTTGATTGATGCATTATATCAAGTGGAAGCTCAGGAAAACGGGGATGAAGAATGAAACCAATCGAAGGATACAACAAATTGAGAGGCGGATATTATACGCCTGAAAAGATAGCAGAGTTTATTGCAACTTGGGCAATCAGGACGAAGAATGATGAAATTCTGGAACCAAGTTGTGGAGACGGAAGTTTCATCAGCGCCATTGCAGATAGGCTGCACGAAATGGGAGCATCAGATCAGTACATTAAACGCAATGTTACTGGTGTTGAACTGGATAAAGTTGAAGCAAGTAAAGCCAGTCAGTACAGACCTAATGTAGTCCAGAGCGACTTTTTTACCTACTATCAGAAGTGCATTGATGGAGAAAAAAAGTTTGATGTCATCGTAGGAAATCCGCCCTTCATTCGTTACCAAAATTTCGAAGAAGAGTATCGGAAAGTTGCGATTGAACTGATGAAAAAACATGGCTTCAAGCCAAATCGACTTATGAACATTTGGCTGCCTTTCCTTGTGCTTGCTTGCAAAGCGTTGAAACCAGATGGTCGAGTAGGTATGGTAATTCCGGCTGAACTGTTTCAGGTGGATTATGCTGCTGAAGCAAGACTGTTTTTAAGCAATTACTTTGAAAGCCTGACTCTTGTAACATTTAAAAAGCTGGTTTTCGATGATATTCAGCAGGAAGTCATTCTACTTCTCGGTGAAAGAAAATCGAGCAAACAGGGCATTAGAGTTGTTGAGTTAGATGGTTTGGAGTCTTTAATTTCTGCTGGTCAAGCGTGTTTGGAAGTTGCAGAAGTGAAAAAACTGGATCACAGCAAAGATAAGTGGGTAAAATACTATCTTTCAAACGAAGAGCTGAACCTTCTTAATCGACTTAACAAATCCAGTAAGATTACAAATGCAACAGATCTTTATGATGTGAATGTCGGTTTGGTGAGTGGCGAAAATGCTTTTTTTGTAATAAACCAAGAAATTGTAGATAAATTTCATTTGCAGGAAAGTGTGGTCCCCATTATTAGCCGTACGGATCAAATTAAAGGTCTTGAGTTGACTGGACAGGACTACGAAAATCTGGTTAAAGCAGGCAAAAAAGTCTATTTCTTTGAGCCCACAGACCTACCGATTGATGAATTGCCAAAATTTCAACGAAAGTATATCCAGTGGGGCGAAGCTCAAGAGTATAATAAAAATTATAAATGCCGAATTAGGCCAAGATGGTACCATGTTTCTTATACATGGCGTGCAGAGGCGTTTTTAGTACGACAAGCTAATCTTTACCCCAAGATGGTCCTGAACAACAAACATGCGCTTGTGACAGATACACTTCACAAGGTTCGGTTCCATGAAGGGGTTGATGGCAGAACAGTTGTTGGAGCATTCTTAAACACATATACTTTGGCGCTTAGTGAAACATTGGGCCGAAGCTATGGCGGTGGTGTTTTGACCTTTGAGCCAGGCGAGATGCGCAAAATGCGTATACCCATGATAGCAGCTGATAAACTCGATTTGGACAAGATGGATGCATTGCAGCGTGAAGGGAAAATTGATGATATTCTTCAGTATACGGATGAAATTTTGCTACATCAGGGGCTTGGACTTACAACTCATGAGGTAGAACTACTCCATAACATTTGGAGCAAAATGAGGGACCGTAGACTTTCAAGAAAAAATCGAAAAGGCTAAGGAGAAAGGAGGTAGAATATATGGACTGGGATGGTTGTGTTAATTTGGCGCAAAGCTATTTGGAAAACAGTCCACTAATTGTATTAGGGTCAGGTGCTTCAATGCCGTACGGACTACCTTCCATGAGAAATCTGGCTGAAGCAATAGAGGCTGACCCCGTTGTAAAAGACGATCCAGAGTTTGCAAACTTATGTCAAGCAATAGATGCAAGCGGTCTTGAGGCGGCAATAGATAGTGTTCAACTTAGGACGGAAACCATTGAACACATCAGGACGGTGACTTGGGAAACCATAAATCGCCATGATATGAAATTCTTTGACACAAACCAATTATCTCCGCCTAAAGAATTTGTGGAATTGCTAAATAAGGTAATCGCACCTGCACCAAATAAGGCAGTTGTTGTTACTACAAACTATGACAGACTTCCTGAATATGCTGCGGATGGCATTGATGCCACATCTATTACTGGATTCGAAGGTTCTATTTTGCGGAAATTAGAAATTCCAAGTTTGGCAACTAAGCAGCGCCGCACACGGTGCAGGGAACGAACTGTTGATATTTGGAAAGTTCATGGTTCACTGGATTGGTTTGTTGATAGAAATGATAAAATCATTTCTGTACCAATGTCAAGAAAAATCCCGGAAGGGTTTTATCCTCTTGTTGTACCGCCAGGAAAAGAAAAATATAGCAGCACCCATAAAGAACCGTATCGTTCGATCATTGCTGAAGCGGACAAGGCATTTATCCAGGCAGGAGCATATTTGTGTATTGGATATGGATTTAATGACGAACATATTCAACCGAAACTGTTGGCGCAAATAGCAACAGGAAAACCAATTATTATTCTTGCTCGTACTATGACGGAGGCGTGCCGAAAACATATTATAGAAGCTAAAATACGAAAGCATTTAATCTTTGAAAGGGCAGATGATCAGCATACTACCGTTTATAGCAATGGTTGGTCTGAGACATATGATGGACAATATTGGTCTCTTAAAGAATTTCTAAAAATATGGTGAGGAGGTAGTATGATGGGCATATTTGAATATAATCAAGATGAATTGTTGGGAACAGTAGAAAGCGTAGATACATCCACAGCAATTATCAAAGTTGAGAATGATGACAAGCTTAGAGGACTACAAGTTAATCACCTTGTGTCTATTCAAAGCTCTAAAGTGGGTCAGCACTTAATTGGATTGGTATCTAAAATTATACGAAAATCTGGATTTACAGATTCTGCAGAAGACCTAACGCCAGATTTGAGCTTTAATGTGATTAAAGTAGTGCTGATCGGAACACATTTAGATAAAGAAGGTCTCAAAGAAAATGTCTTTCGCCGCTCTTTGGCAACAGTTCCAACCATTAATGCAGAATGTTACCTGATTAATGGCGAAAGATTGAAACAATTTATGCAGGCGGTCTCTTCTGTTCCTGAAGGACAAGAGCAAATTTGTCTTCAGATCGGAAATTATTCTATTGATGAAGATGCGACTGCATGGATTAATGGTAATAAACTATTTCAACGTCATGCTGTAATTGTTGGCAGTACTGGCTCCGGAAAATCTTGGTGTGTAGCAAAAATACTTGAGCAAGTAGCTGAGCTAAAATCAGCAGATGCACTTCTTTTTGATATTCATGGGGAGTACTCTACATTGGAGGGAGACAACTTTACACATTTAAAGGTTGCGGGCCCTAATGATACCATATCAGAAGGTATTCTGTTTCTTCCATATTGGCTACTTACTTATGAAGAAATGTTGTCTCTAATGTTAGATCGTAGTGATAATAATGCACCTAATCAGGCTATGATGTTCAGTAACCAAGTAATTAAGCATAAAAAAGACTTTTTACATGGTATGGGCTTAGAAGAAATGGAAGCTAACATTACGTTAGATAGTCCCATTCCTTATAGCTTGGATAAAATGATCGACTGTCTGACAGCGTTAGATCAAGAAATGGTACCGGGAGCACGTGCGGGGGCAGAGAAAAAAGGACCGTACAACGGTCAGCTTACTCGTTTCATCCAAAGATTAGAGACAAAGCGAAAAGATAAACGATTGAACTTTATGTTTAGCCGAGAGGAATCGCTGTTAAAATATGACTATATGGATGAACTTTGCTGTAAACTGATGCTACCAGCACAAAATGGGAAAAAGGGTGTCAAAATTATAGACTTCTCCGAGGTTCCTTCTGATATTCTTCCTCTGATAGTCTCCTTGATTGCGAGAGTCGTTTTCTCAGTTCAGCAGTGGTCACAAGTTGGAGAGCGACATCCAATAGCTATTTTCTGCGATGAGGCTCATTTGTATATCCCTGCTTATACAGAGAAAAGTATTGATGATGCCAGCTTGGTTACTTTTGAGCGAATTTCAAAGGAAGGGCGTAAATACGGAGTTGGACTGGTAGTAATATCTCAACGCCCGTCAGAAGTAAATCGAACGGTGTTGAGTCAGAGCAACAACTTTATTGCAATGCGTTTGACCAATGCTGATGACCAGGCGGTAGTCAAGAGATTGCTTCCTGATAGCTTAGGTGATTATGCAGAGATGCTCCCAATTTTGGATATTGGTGAAGCATTGATTGTGGGGGATGCCAGTCTTCTTCCGAGTAGAATTAGGATTGCGCCTCCAAAGCTGAAACCAAGAAGTGCGACGATTGATTTCTGGGATGAGTGGGCTAAGGAAACTTCGGCAGTTAATATCCGTAATGCGATTGAGGCGCTGAGAAAACAATCCAAATAATCATAAAACACTTGCTTCTACCGCTCACAACAGTTGTACTAAGCTTAAGAGTCAGGAGCGAGTTGAAGTAATAAATCAGCCGAGCAGCATCCTACTGCCCGGCTGATTGACTTCATTTAGTTGCTGATTTATTCTTCCATAATTTCAAGTATAATCCTGGCGCCCAGCTTAAAGCTATTCTGGAACAGCAGGCACTCTGCCATGGTCTGATATTCACGAACAGCGTCCGTGTACCGAGAAAACAGCTCCTTCTGCTTATCCGTCATGGTAACTTGATACGATTTAAGAGTACAGATTGTTGGATGGAAAGTCAAGATTTGCATCGCAAATCAAGCACAAGCCATTGTCAGTATGATCCAGAGCAGTCTGCGAAGTGCTCCATTGTCCGTAATGGGACTACGCAGTGCTTTGGCACTGCGGCACAGGAGGGAACTGCGTCCGCATTTGCAGACGCAGTTCCCTCCTGCTTTTTCGCTCACAGCTTATTCAGTTTTTGCGTGACCTCATCCACAATGCGCTGACGTTCCTCTTCGCTCTTCGCTCTGCCATATTCCTTCAGCGCATCGTCCCGCAGCGTCTCCATTTTCCGGGACCACACTTCAAACACGCCCTTGCTCATCGTCCCCTTTCGGGTACGGGCAAAATATTTTTTGTAGGCCCGCTGATGAGCCTTCCAAACATCGTTGTTCTGCACCTTGCTGCGGAAGCTGCTGGTGGCTCCGATCTCCCGGCAGGTCTTGCCGTCCTGCCCCGGCGCCGGTTCGCCGCAATAGGCGTAGGTCATACCCGGCATTTGCAAGAACCAGCGTCCGCAGTTGGCACAGCGTTTCGGTACAAAGCCCTTCTGCAGTCCCTTCATAAGCTCCACATAGACGAAATCCAGCAGCCGGTCAAAATACATCTTCTCAACTACCTCGGCGTTTTCTCTTTCGCCCCGGATGCGGTACTGCGCTCTTACCAGCGGCGCGTCTACCTCCGGGTCCTTCCCCAAACTGACACCGCTGACAAAAGCCTCATAACCGCTGGAATAGATCAACTGCGCCAGAGATTCTTTTCTCTGGCCTTTTTTCTTTTCAAACACAGCGTTTGCAAAAACCCGGTCCAGAAACCACGCGTACCGCTCCTGAATGAGCTGAATGTCCTTGATCTGCTGCTGCATGAAGGACGGTATTTCACGCTCCTCATTGATCACATATTTCGCAAATGCCTCCCGCACTTTCTCACCCACAAATTCCTCGATCTTCATATCTCCGAAATAACGGAAGTCCATCAGATACAATCGGTAGAGCGGCAGAGATCCAAAACCCTTCTGCATGTCCATATAGGCACGCGGAGCGTCATCATAATTCTTTTCGTGGACAGCGGTGTTCAACCTGTCCAACAGCTTCTGAAAAGGTGTGACATCCAGATTTAGAATCTCCGTCAGCACAGTTCCGTAGGGCTGCATCTCCGGGACCATCTCCACCCAGTAGCCGGATGCGCCAAATTCCACTTTTGTGTTCGTATGCGAACGCTGAAAATCAAACAGGCCTTTTCCTAAAACAGACATAAGCCCTCTCCCAGTAGATAATGTATTCGCCCCAATATAGTGTATATAATGAAATGATACATTACCTATTTTCAAAAGTCAATCCCCATGTTACGATACAAGCACAGGCCTGAAAGAAATAAACACTCCAACTCAGAAAGGAGAAATTTTATGAACCGACTGCAAACTATTGACGCGGACACGCTGCAAAGCACCGCTTACGAGCCGGTCTCCTTCGTGGTGGACGATCTGCTTCCCCAGGGGCTGCACCTGCTGGCAGGTGCACCGAAGATCGGTAAATCGTGGCTGGCGCTGTGGCTGTGTCTCTGCGCCGCGCAGGGCAAACCGCTCTGGACGTTCCCCACACAGCTATGCGAGGTGCTGTACCTCTGCCTGGAGGACAGCTTCCAGCGTATCCAGAGCCGCCTCTTTGATCTCACGGAGGACGCGCCGCCCACGCTGCACTTCGCCGTCATGTCCCAGCAACTCCACAACGGGCTGGTGGAACAGATCGAGCAATTCCTGAAAGAGCATCCACAGACCAGGCTCATCGTCATCGACACGCTCCAGCGCATCCGCACAGCGGGCAATGACGCAAATCCCTATGCCAGCGACTACCGGGACATTGGCGTTCTGAAAGCGCTGGCGGACAAGCACCGCATCGCCATTCTGCTGGTGCATCACCTGCGGAAGATGAATGACGATGATCCCATGAACATGATCTCCGGCACCACCGGACTCAGCGGCGCCACCGACAGCAACTTTGTCCTCCGCAAGAGTCAGCGCAGAGAGAACACCGCCACGCTCTACTGCACCGGACGGGACATCCCCTACCGGGAACTGGCACTGGAGTTCGATGGCGAGGATCATGTCTGGAAGCTACTGTCAGATGACTGCGAACAGAAAGATCAGCCCAACGAGAGAATTCTTTTTCTCCTCTCTGAACGGCTGCGCTGGCAGCCGGAGATCAGCGCCCCTGCCAAGATGCTGTTGGAAAAGATCGACCCTGCCGGTGCGGAGGGACTGCCCCCCAACAGCTTCTCCCACCGAATCCGCAAAAGCGTTGACGCTCTAAGGAGAAACGGCATTACTGTGTCCTTTCGCAAGAGCAACGGCGACCGTCTGATCTGCCTGAAAAGGGTCGATGGTGTCGATGATCCCGTTGCCGGAAACATCGTCACCATCGACCCTGAGAACCCGCCGTGTTTCGGCGTGTGAGCCGCTGTGTGCGCGGTTAGGGGCTGGGGTGGCGTGTGTGCCCGACGAGGGGAGATTCAGCCCGCACAGGGCGAATTCTGGGGCGGCATAAAAACGGCGAATACGCCGCCGTGACCCGCGGGCGTCCAGCGTTTCAACGGCATGAAGCGCACGCCGAGGGTAGTGATACCACCCCCACACAGAAATGCCGAAAAAATGCAAAACGGGAGTTTAATCACCTCCCCCAACAGGGCTCCCGCCGAAACCCAGCGAAGCGGTTTCGGTGGGAAGAAGGCGGTGCAGCGGAGTGAGCGAGTTTTCGTCGGCGGCAGCGACGGAAATGAGTGATATGTAGCTTGTGCCGCCGACAGCCAGCATCGTGTTTGTCTGGTCTGCGGCGAAGCCGCTGCCCTGCCAAACGCACTGGGCGGGGCATGGCCCCACACCCTATTTTCGGGCAGAAGCCCACACCCACTTTTAGCTACGATTGGAGAAAAACATGAAAAAAGATATCAAATTCAGCACGCGCATGGCGTCCGCTGACCGTGAGAAGATCAAGGCGCTGGCAGCGAAGGCCCACATGTCCATGAGCGACTACGTCACCGCCTGCTGTCTCGGCAAGCGGATCGTCGTCATCGACGAACAGAAAGAACTGCTCCGCCAGCTCAAGGGCATCGGCAGCAACATCAACCGCCTCACTGTCCTCGCCAACATGGACAAGGTGCAGGTCATCGGTCTCGACAAGGCCGCGCAGGAGCTGTCCGAGGTCAGCGCCGCCCTGCTGGTGCATCACCTGCGAAAGGAGCTTGCCGACGATGTGTTCAGCCGGATCTCCGGCACAACGGCTATCAGCGGTGCGGTGGATTCCAGCTTCACTCTGGTGGAAGACAAGCTCGGCAGCGGCAAAGCGACCCTCTCCTGCATCGGGCGTGACATTGAATATCGTGAGCTGATGCTGGAACGCAACGCGGAAAATGTGTGGGAGCTGGTGTCGGACAGCCGGACGCAGCCGGAGCTGCTGGGCGGCCAAATCGTCATTCTTCTCTCTGAGTTGATGCGTGACCGCGCGGAATTTATCGGCACTCCCACGGAGCTGTCCGCGCAGATCGACCCTGTGGGAAGCGAGGGCATCACGCCGAAGAAAGTGTCCCGCCTGATCCTGCAAAGCGTTGCCGCACTAAGCAAAATCGGTATTTCCGCCGTGGTGCGCCGCAGCAACGGAAAGCGGCTCATCGAACTACGCCGTGCCGAAAGTGACGATGCACAGGGTACCCAAGCTGTTGACCCTATCGACCCTGCCGATGTCTCAGGCGGTGAAAACGCCCCGTGTTTCGCCCCGTGAGCCGTTGTGTGCGCGGTTAAGGGCTGGGGTGGTGTGTGTACCCGCCGAGGGGATCTTCAGCCCGCACAGGGCAAATTCCGGGACGGCATAAAAACGGCAAATACGCCGCCGTGACCCGCGGGCGTCCAGCGTTTCAACGGCATGAAGCGCACGCCGAGGGTAGTGATACCACCCCCCCATGCAGGAACGCCGAAAAAGCACTGTGTGCAGGAGGGAACAGCGTGTCCGTCGGCGCAGAGCACCCACTCTGAGAAAGCCGTTTTTCTGCCGAAATAAACCCCGCGCGGGGTTGTTCCGACACAGCTACAGCAGCCGGAGGGTAGTGATACCACCCTCACACGGAAATGCCGAAAATGCAAAACGGGAGTCTTATCACCTCCCCCAACAGGGCTCCCGCCGAAATCCAGCGAAGTGGTTTCGGTGGGAAGAGGACGAGCGACAGAGAGAGCGAGTCCTGCCGCTTGCGGCGGGACGAGGGATTCGTCGTCCGCTCGGACGACGGCGAGGGATTGACAGAGATGAACAAACTGCTGGAACGGGTTGGGAACCTGAGCGAGAAGTATTCCTCCAAGTGGATCGACTGGCTCCCGGATTTCAGCCTGCTGGTGGCCCTCAAGTGGATCATGCTGGTGCTGATCCTTGGCACGGCGACACTGGCGGGTTGGTATGGTGCGGCGGCGATCCGCGGCCTGTTCCTCTGATGTCTGCCGTGGCCGGACTGGCTGCCGTGGGGACATTGATGGACGAGGATGAGGACGCCGAGGAAAAGCGGCGGCGCATGGAGGCGAAAATCGCCGCCGAGAACTTCGGCGCTGTGGTCGGCTTCGCCGCAGGTACGGCTATAGTTGTGAAAGAAAAATTGGATGAACAGGCCATGTGGGAAGAACAGAAAAAGCAATAGCATGAGCAAACGATGGGAGGCATGTAATGAAACAGGACTGGGAAATTTATCGTGACACGGGCATCCACGGCGCCTACCGGCCGGAGCAGGTCATCCTGCGCCGCTCCGAGGACGGCGGCGTGGAAACGTTGTTCCGTGACAGCACAGCTAAATGGGAGGGCGATGACCTCACCCGTCAACGGGCAATGCTGGTTGGCGGGAAGTGCTTTCTTGTGACCTCTGTGTTCCCCGGCGGTGCAGCGGCAACGCCTACGGACAAGCTCCTGCAGCTCATCGACACGAAGTTAGAGCGGGAGCATCATGAGCAGTAAAATTCCGGTAGACTTGCGAGAGCCGGTGCGGTATACTTCGTGTTACCGTACCGGCCTGCCCCAACGAAAAGGAGGTAACTATGGCAGGTCAAGAAAATCAACAATACACCGTACTCTACGGGCGGCTCAGTCAGGAGGACGAGCGGGCCGGAGAGTCCAACAGCATTCAGCACCAGCGCACCCTGCTGGAGAAATACGCAAAAGAAAAGGGCTTCGAGAACACCATCTTCCTTGCGGATGACGGCTACTCTGGTACGAACTTCGAGCGGCCAGCGTGGAAAAAGATCGTGGAGATGATCGAAGCGGGACAGGTGGCGAACCTCATCGTAAAGGACGCCTCCCGCTTGGGGCGAGAATACCTTCAGGTGGGCTACTACATGGAGATATATTTTCCCCAGAAGAATGTCCGCTTCATCGCTGTCAATGATGGCGTGGATTCCACAGTGGAGAGCAGCAATGACTTCAACCCCATCCGCAACTGGGCCAACGAGCTTCACGCCAAGGATACCAGCCGCAAGGTCCGCGCGGTCATGAAAATGAAAGCGGAGCAGGGAGAGCGGCTGGGCGGCAGACCGCCCTACGGCTATCGGAAAAGTGATGGTGACGCCAACACGCTGGTTCCGGACGAGGACACCGCGCCTGTGGTGAAGCGTATCTTCTCCCTCTGCGCCGCTGGAAACGGCCCCAAGCGGATCGCCACCATCCTCACCAAGGAGCAGGTGGTAAACCCGTCCAACGCCTACTACCGTAAGACCGGGAAAAGCCACCGTGGACTGGACACCACCAGACCCTGCCTGTGGTCTTCCAACAGCGTCACCAGCATTCTGAACAATGAGGTTTACCTCGGACACTCGGTTGGGCTTCGCACCACTACGATCTCCTACAAAAACAAGCAGCGCATCGAGCGTCCCGAAAGTGAACGGTTCATGGTGAAGAACACCCACGAAGCCCTTGTCACGCAGGAGCAATGGGACATCGTGCAGGAGGTGCGTCAGCACAAAAAGCGTGTCCCCAAGCACATGGACGAGCCGAACATCTTCTCTGGAGTGGTGTTCTGTGCGGATTGCGGCAAGCCGCTGGTGCTGCACAGAGCCAGCACAATGAAAAAGACGGAGTACAATTTCAAGTACTACACCTACGGTAAAAAGGGCAAGACCGTCTGTACGCCGCACCACATCCGGGAGTTTGAACTGAAAGCCGTTGTGCTGGAGGACTTGCGCCGGGTGACGCACTTCGCGCGAATGAAGGAAAAGCAGTTCGCCGCCTACATCAGCAGCAAGAATACGCTGGAGCTGCGGCGTGAGATGAACACGATCCAAAAAGATCTGGATACCATGCGGCGGCGCAGAGAGGAACTGTCCAAGCTGTTCAAGCGGCTCTATGAGGACAACGTGCTGGGGCGGGTGACCGATGAGCAGTACCGGATGCTGGCGGGCGATTACACCGTCGAACAGAAAGCGTTGGAGGAACAGATCCCCGAAAAGGAGGCCCGGCTGGAAAAGCTGAAAGCCGCCTCCGCCAACGCGAACACGTTCGTTGAGAAGGCGAAGCAGTATACCGCCATCGACGAGCTGACGCCGGAGCTGCTGCGGCTGTTCATCCAGCGGATCGAGGTGGGCGAGCGGACGGAGAAATATTCCCGCAGCTCCCACCAGAGCATCCGCATCGTGTACCGCGACATCGGCACGGTGGACAGCGCGATGGAGCAGGGCGAGGCGCAGCCGCGCATTGCGCCGCCCTTGAGTGAGGTATTTCACCAGCTTCCCGCATAATAAAAAACAGAGAAAAAACGCAAGAAAGCGGACAGCAACCGCTGTCCGCCCCCTTGCAAGATATGGTGTCAACTTGTGTCCCTACGAACATTACCCGAAAGGATGCCGTGTTTTTTTATTGGGTGAGGGTCTTTGGGAATGGGATAAGT
>ERZ1034925.577-NODE-577-length-15263-cov-8.104287_pt1 | contig 15263 bp, 8 predicted proteins | sample MGYA00520687_ERZ1034925 | MGnify/ENA primary metagenome ERZ1034925 (study PRJEB33766, sample SAMN09781758) | gut metagenome | biome: gut microbiome | host: Homo sapiens | place: Madagascar | study: EMG produced TPA metagenomics assembly of the PRJNA485056 data set... | reverse complement strand
CTGGTCCGCTTCAACCGGGCTGTACAGGGCAAAGTAAGCATCCTGCAGCTTGATCCCAGGCTTGTTTTCCTCGATCTTGGTCAGCTTGGCCTCCCAACTGGTGCCAATGTTTACGCATTGCAGCGTATTTTTATTGGTATAGTTGTAAGTAAAGCTGTAGCTGCGTGCCGTGCTGTGGTTGATGGAACCATAGCGGTAGTCACCCGTAACCGGAAATTCGATAATGCGATAAATCGCATCATTCTTCCATTCCCAGGCTGTTCCCGTAGGTGTCAACACACTACCGTCAGAACTGTACTTCACCAGGTTGTTAAGCCACGGAGCATCGGAGGCACTTTGTCCGGCCGGCACAGTAGCTTCCGCCACAGTGAAATTACGGTCTTTTAGTGCCTTGGCCAGATCTGCTTCGGTAAACTTGTCACTCAACTGCAACTCATCACCGCTGTAGATAGCAAATTTGAAAGTCGTTTTTGCCGCTGCAGTCATCGGTTCCTCGTCCGGGGTCTCCAGGCGCTTTTGCAAGGTGGGTACATAGGGGGTACGCAGGCCAACGCCCATAGGTGCAGCCTCCAGAGGGATAATGATGTTATCTTTCTTGACCTCGTAGTGATAGCCAAAGCTGTCCGTTGCCACCTTACCGGGGGCCACATCCTCTGGGTTGTTTACCTTGGCATCAAACTCCACTGTAATCTTACTATGCGCCGGCATCAGATCGTTATCGGCACCATTGATCACAATGCGGAAAGACCGCGCATCGGTCATGTCGCTCTTCCACTTTTCGCCATTTACCTTACCGCTCCAGTCACTGCTGTCAAAAGAGGTCTGGTCTGTGTACTCAATATGGTACTTGCTGGAATCCAACACGGTCACCTTTTGCTCTTTGGTATCAGGGTCAATAACGGTAACTGTCACCTTAAAGCTCGGGTCCTCTGCCAGATCGATCTGATACTCACTGCCGCGCAGGTCCCCGTCTTGGAAGGTGTTGTGGTCATCCGGCTGCGGCAGGTTATTGATCAGTACCAGCTTTGTCAGCTTCGAGGGCGTCGTGTACACCGTATTATCCACCGTCATGGTATAATGGATGGTACCTGTCTTATTCGGCAGGATGGTCGTGTTGGCCGTATCGGAACTTGCCGTAAAGGTTTCACCCTTGTAAGTCTGCAAGGCTTCCAACGTAGAGCTGGTCGAGTAGCCGTAGGTCACCGGAATACTGGCGCTGCTACGGATAGAGGTTTTTGTTTCCGTCCAAAAGCCTGTCTGCAGGGTAGTATCCAGCAAACCCGCGGTGGTGGTTCCATCCCACGCATCCTTTTCCATAGGGGTAAGCCAGGCGGTGTTCACGTAGGTCTGGTTCGCATTGCTTGCCCCAGCCGTTTTTTCGGTGGTTACAATTAAACGTGCATAGCCGTGCGGCGGAATCGGTGTACCCGTTGTCCCATAAAAACGGTACGATATGACCGGTTTATCCCCCTGCCAATCGCAGGCAATTTCATAGTATACATATTCATGAGTCGTGTAGGAGTTTTGATCCTTATAGTAGAAATCTCCCTGAATCTTAACCGGTGTGCCATCAGTCTTTATTTTTATATCTTTCCAATAAAAGCCATCTACTGTTCTACACGTTACCTCCTTCTTATCATTGTCGTAAGAGAGGGGTGTTACGGCCATCGAACCATAGTAATCATTACTATCTTCGCTCCACAAGTACAGGGTTCCTCCCTTTACCTGGTAGGGCGTATCCATCACATCCGTAATGACATAATCCTCCAGGGCGGAGGTACCGCTGTTTTTCGCGTCGATGTACCAGGTCAGGTCATCATTAGTTGTAGCTGCACTGGGCTTTTTGTTCTGGGAAGATGAGGTATATGCCAGCGTTTTTTCCAGGCCCAGATTCGGCTTGTTGCGGTATACCGTTACGGCAGATGTCAGCCATTGGGTATCCTCGCTCCGGCCGGTCATATCAAAGCCGGCCGCTTTGATCACACTGCTGGGGTTTACCGTGGGATTCTGGTCATCGTTGTAGTTGTTAGCATATTTCAGCTTAAAGCGGCTGGTTCCCAACTGCACACCGGCATCGCCCACATCCTCATATGGCATAGTAATCATGCAGTTGGCGGCCTCCTGCGTTTCGTCCCAGCTGCCGGCGCTGCAATAGTACTTAAACTGGATACATTCGCCAGGGTTCAGGAAAAGCAGTTTTTTATCCTTGTCGTAGTTCGGGTCTTCAGAATACGAATATCCCTGCGAGAAGTCGAACTTTACCAACTGCCGTCCATCTGTTGTTTTGCCGTTCCCTTGTGCATCGACTCTGCAGCCTACGGCATTTGCTGAGGTTGTTGTTACGCAGTTATCCGCCAAATTGTTACCTTTGGATTGTGTGTAGGTCTCGCCACTGTAAACCATATGTCTATCACGGCTATAACAACTCACGCCCAAATAGCTGAACCCTTTTGGCAGAACCGCCTGCATAGTAGGTATATAAAGCTTTGTCTTGCCATCATTTTGCAGGACCACATAGTAGCATACCTCGCTCCGGTATCCTGCCGCCGTACTGTAATCAAAACGTGTGCCTACGTCCTTACTATTAAGCTCGTCATCCAGCGGATAATACTTGGATCTATACACACCCTGCTGCAGTACAGCAACGCCCGGCAGCTTGATCGTATGGCTTACCGTGCTTTGCAGGCCAAGGGTATCAACTGTGTTTTTTACGCCCGTTACCGCGTATTTTTCACTGTAGGCAGCCCATTGCTCGCCTGTAGGATACTGTAGGGTCACATAGATATACACCGGACTGGCTGTGAATGTCACCTGGAAAGTATCCTTCCAGGTAAGGATCTGCTGGTCAGGGTCCTCAGTATCATTTTCGATTGTCCAGTCGTCTTTACCCACAACATTACAATCGGCATCACTGATTGTGTCATACCAAACCGTAACATTCTTCTCCGACCAGGCAAAACTACCGCTCACGCTCTTAGGAAGTATGTCCTTGATCTGGCTGCCGGTCAGTGTAATGGGGTCCTTAAGGCCATCATAGGCCGCCATTTTGATGCGGTAGGTCACCTTGGCACCCTCGCTTATAGCGCTGGTTTTTGCCCCCGCCGCCATTGGCGAAGCTGTTTCTACAATACTCTTTTCCAGCTCATAGTTCAGCCATGCATGGCCGTAAAAGTTGGTAATGCGGCGTGCCTGGTGGTCACTGCCCCATACCGTGCCACCGATGCCGTATTTGGGCTGGCCTTCGCTGCGTACCAGGGTCAGGTACTTGAGCTTAAGGTTTACATTGCGGCTTCCTTTAGGGATGTAGACACGGATCATATATTCGCGGTTTCCGTTGCCTCCGCTTACGGTAACAGAATCGGCACATATATACTTTCCGTCTGTACCGCTCAGCCAAACGTGCTTGTACGTGCCCTCCTCTTTAAGCAGATAATACGTTTTTCCGTTGCAGGTCATGGTTTCCAGGTTCTTGTCCGCAAGGCCGCTATTTTTTGTAGTTTCAGCCATCAGGATCTGGGCGCCGTTTGTAACTTCGACCAGCGGTAGTGTGGAATCGACCCGGCCATCATTGCTGAAACTTGTAACATGTTCCAGCACGCTGTCCTCCAATGGTCGCTCATCTGCACCGGCAGAGGCATTGCCCACAATGGTATAGCCTGTAGAGATCTGGGCTTTGCTTTTGCACCGAATCTCAATAGAATCAGATTCACTGTTTGCACGCAAATAACTCCTTGTACTACTAGTACCATAATCCGGCATTGTGATGGAGTCTATTACATCGCTGGTAGGGAGCATTAGCGGTGTTTTCATGGTGCAGGTGTAATCTGCCACCTTGATTTCTGTACCGGCTTTGACTACCGGATCGGTTCTTCCTTCACTGGTATATTTCGTCCAACCAACAGTATACTGGCAATTGGCCGTAACAATATAACTGGTATCCTTTGTCAGATGCTCCAGTGCCTCTGCAATTGCCGTTGCATTCAGATCACAGGTTCTTTCACCATTGGTGGGCTTATCCCACGTTATTTTAAGTTTATTTCCCTCCTTGTACATCGTAATCTTCGACTGGCGCGTGCGTTCTGTGTTGCTATCCTGGCTTATAGGTATACTGTACTTATTCGCAAAAACATCGTTTGTATACTGCGTAGAGGTATACCCTTTCGCAGTACCATTGTACATGGTAACCTGCTCTGGGGTAACCGTTTCGCACAGCGTTGCATTGGTGATCGTCAGTCGTGGCGTAAACCCACTCTCGTATTCTGTGCCAAACAGAGCAGCCAGATCCTCGGCATCCAGGTAACAGTTCGTGGCAATATCATCTGTCAACCCCCACAAACTTGTATAATCTAACGCAGATTCATTTTTGATATAAATCGAAAACCCGTATTTCTGGCCAGCATACCCGGTATCAGAGTTTGTATATTCGCCTGCCCCTCTACGATAATACGCGCTTATTTTGGAGCTGCCAACCGAGATATTTGCTGTTGCCTTTTGCTCCTCGATCTTCTGCGGCTCGCCATAGGTAAAATGCACTGTCTCCTCTGTGGCAACAGACACCTGGAATGTTTGGTATGCCTTTACGGGATCAATAATAACCTGTAGGCAGAGTTCGGTATCAGTAAATTTTGACCAACCATCTTCCTTTTGGCACCATTGGATCGTTACAGTTCGGTTCTCTTCATCATACTGCACATCCTGCAGTTCTATGTATCTACCACCAGATGACCAATACACAAACCTTGTACCATCGACCGCTATAGCAGCATTCTGCCCCAGGGCCGTCCCATCGGTCAACGCTTGCTTAGCTTCTGCACTCAGGTCTGTTCCTTCCGGCAGGGTCACCGTTGTTGTGCAATCTGCATAGGTAGGGTCGTCTTTTCCTAGTTCTCCAATTACATTTCGGGTCGTTGTTGCTTTAGTTGTAGTGCGGAGTATAAACTGTCCCTTTCCATCCCCTGCAGCGGTCGCATTCCCATATTGGTTAGCGCTGATCGTGTACTTAAAGGTATCCGGGCAGGTAAACCAGCGGATCTTTGCGTATTTTTGGTCCTCCATTGCCGGCAGATCGTTCGTGTTTTTGTTCTTTTCTACAATCTTGCCCCAAAGCAATACTGTACCACCGCCGGTAACCTTTGTGGGATAATTCAGCGCTACGTCAACCGAATAGGTTGCACCATTGACAGGCCGCTGGAATTTATAGCAGTAGATGTTTTTCCCTTCCAGCTTTTCAACATTCAGCTTATAAGTATTCGTCGTTGTATTGCCGGCATCGCTGTTTGTGATGGTAAATGTATGCTGGCCTACATCGTACTGTGGCTTAAAGCCATCCTCACTGTACTGGATGTAGATTCGCGCCTCATACCCGCCGTCATCTGTAACTGTAGCAATGCTCGGGTTAGAAAGCGTGATATGGGCAACAGGTGCCTCACCCGTATAATATTGGAGCACATTATCATCCGTCACATGCGGATTATACTGTGAAGTCCCCTCTGCTTTTATCGTCAGGCTGAATGTGGACTGCCCATCCGCATTTGGCAACGCACTGGTGAACGCATTTGTCGTAGCCTTTCCCTGGCTGGCATCGGTGATCATCGTATTCTGGTAACGCATTTTACCAAGTAATACATCCTTTGCAAACAGCGTATCGATGTCCGCGCCATCTGTTTTCATGTTGATGCTTCCCAGTTTGCCTGCATTCGCAAAGGCCTGGTTTGCTATCTCGGTGATGCGTGCGCTGTCTTCAAACGTAAGGCTGGTCAGCGCTTTGGCCTGGGCAAAGGCCATGCTTTTTACGGCCGTTACGGCAATGGGGGCGCCGCCTTCTGTTTCTGCCGGCAGTTCTTTCAATACCGTATAATCCTGCACCTGCGGCGGGCAGTATACCAACGCGGCAGAACTCCTATCCGCAGCCACGCTGTAAATTGCGCCGCAGGTATCCACATAATATTTTCCTTCCTGCAGGGTGTTTAACGGTGCCTTCAGGTCTTTCCAAGTTGTCAGGTCAGCAATCGTCACCCAATGGCAAGCAAAGGTCAGTTTTTCCGGTACGATCCTGGCCAGGGACAGCATCGTGCTGCCCCCCAACTGGGTAACATTTTTACCAAACGTAACCTTAATACCCGTGTAAACTCCGCTGTCAACGCTCATTACCGCATTTGAATCCCATACAAGGGTCATCCCGCTGCGCGGTGTGAACCTTCCCATCCCGATAACATTGGACGGAATCTCAAGCTCCATGGGTACAGCATCTTTAAGGAAATCAGATCCAATTTGAGTTACCGTATTGGGTATCGTTATCTCAGAAAGCGAAGTCTGTGAGAACGCTCCTGTGCTGATAGTTTCAAGCCCTTCACGCAGTGTAATTTTCCATAAAGGATTATAAGCGAAGGCTTCTGTACCTATAGTTTTGATATTAGCAGGGATTTCTATTTTTGTCAGTCCGGCACCATAAAATGTGCGTGTTGCGATTTCGGTAAGCCCCGTAGGAATATTTATGTTCTTCAGGCTGTAGGCATAATTAAATGCACTGGCCCCGATGGTTGTAATGCTGTCCGGCAAATGAATACTTGCCAGCTTGCTGCAATAGCTGAACGCTTCTTCACCGATCGTTGTCAGCGTATTCTCCGGCAGGACAACTTTTTCAAGGCTGGAACAAGAGCTAAAAGCTTTTTTCCCGATCGATGTTACATTCTCCAGCGTCACCGAAGTAATTGCACTGTAGTCAAAGGCATTATCCCCGATGGTTTGCAGCCCTGCGGGAAAATGCACACTTGTAAGGCTTTTCGTCATGCTGAATGCGCTCGACTTGATTTCCGTAACGCTATCCGGCAGGTTGATTTTCGATAAGCTGGTGCAATTGCTAAAAGCATATGAACCAATGGCTGTAATGCCATTCGGCATAGTAACATCGGTCAGGTTGCTGCAGTCAGAAAATAGAGAATTCGGAACCTCCGTCAAAGTAGCAGGCAAGGTAACACTGTTCAGGTTCTTACAGCGAGAAAATGCGCCCGAGCCCAAATTTTTCACACCATTCGGAATAACAACACTTGTCAATCCCGTGCTTCTAAATGCAGAACTTCCAATTGTTGTTACTGTCTCCGGGATAGTGATCTCTGTTAAGCTGCTGCATCCGTTAAATTCGTAATCCCAGATCTTAGTCGTTCCTGGCTGGAATATAACTTCAGAAAGACTTGTGCAGTATGAGAACACCTCTGTGCTCATCTCTGTCACCGATGCCGGTATCGTGATCGTGCTCAAATTGCAGTAACGAAACGCCTGTAGGCCAATAGTTTCCACTGTATCAGGCAAGTTTACTTCTACCAGGTTGTTGCAGTCAGAAAAAGCATACTCACCAATGCTTTTCAGGCCTTCCGGTAGCACGACTTTTGTCAGTGAAGTACACTGTTTAAATGCGCATTTGCCAACACTTGTAACGCTTTGTTTTATGATTACTTGCTTGATTTTATTATTATTGGATTTCCAAGGTGCAGTACTGTAGTAATCGGAGTAATTCTTCATATCCCCGTCGCCGCTGATGGTCAGTGTACCATCCTCGGTCAGTTCCCAGGTCACACTCTCCGGTGCACTGTCCTGTCCGCAAGTACCGCTGGCGATCACATCGTCCTCAGCCTTCTCTACGGCAAAGACAGTGGCATTATCAGCATTATCCTCGTTGTCATCCTCCTGCCCTTCGGTCTGGTTCGGGGTAATACTCGGCACCGGGGTCACGGTGGCAGTCGGCGTTATGGTGGGTTCCGGAGTGGCAGCCGGCGTCACGGTCGGTTCGGGGGTGGCCGTGGGTTCAGCAGTTGCTTCCGGTTCCTCGGTAGCTGCCGGGGTTTCGGTCGGCTCGGCTGTCGTTTCCGGCTCCGGGGTGGCCGTGGATTCGGCGGCATCCCGGTAGCAGGCATCGGTATGGGTATGCTCCGCCAGCCCGCAGGTCAGCTCCCGCGTATAGCAGGCTTCCGTATGGGTATGGCTGTCCCCTTCTTCCTGACCGCAGGTCAGCACCTGGGTGTAGCAGGCATCGGTATGGGTATGCTCCGCCTTGCCGCAGTGGGGTTCACCCTCCATGGCCACAGCAGGCATCATCAGCACGCCAAGGGTGCACAGCGCTACCACGCCCGCCAGTACGGCCACCAGCCGCTGCCAACGGCTGTGCCGCTTGTGGGCGCGAGTCAAACGCTCAATTTGGCGCTGCAGTTTATCCTTCATATCGGTTCCTCCTTATTTCACCGGGCCAAAATGGTCCAGCGGCCAGACATTCCACACGATGCGGCCCACGATGGTTTCATCGGCCACACAGCCTACCGCCGTATTGCGGCTGTCCACCGAGGTAGATCGGTGGTCGCCCATAACAAACCATCGGTCAGCGGGCACCTGATAGGGGTAGGTAATGTTGCTGTCTCCCAGAGATTTCTCGGTCAGGTAAGGCTCATTCAGCTTCACATTGTTTACATATACATTGCCGTCCTCGTCCACGGTGACCCATTCGCCTGGGCCGGCAATCACGCGCTTGATAAGGATCTTATTGTTATAGTAAAAGGCTACGATGTCACCCTGCTCAAAGTCGCTGCCTTTTAAGGCCACCACAATGTTGCCTTCTTCCATCGTCGGCGTCATCGAGCTGCCGTAGATCTTCAGCACCGGGGTTACCAGTGTGGCAATCAAAACAGCCGCAGCGGCCACCGCCATCAAACCATAAATGGTGCTGCGCAGTACGGATCTGTATCGGCGTTTATACCGCTCGTGGGCCAGTTCTGCTTTGATCTGGGCCGAGGTTGGCATATCCCGCCGGGTGTTAGGCTGATTTGTCATGGCTGATCCTGCGCCTCCCCTTGGGGCTGCTGCTCGGTATACACGCGGTGTACATTGATGATGTACTGCTCGGCAGCCCGCTGGGCAGCCTCAAACACGCGGTTGATCTTGAGCGACGCCTCCGCGATATTACCGCAGCTTTCCAACATAATTGATCGGTCGTTCAGTTTAGCGCGGGTCTTGTCCAGTTCAGCCTGCAGGCGTTCAACTTCGCGGGTCTGTTCCAGCAGCATTTGCAGCAGTTCGCGTCGGCTCAGGCGGCGCAATTCCTTATCCGTCATAGTTGTGGTTGCTCCTTATTCATGTACGCAGCGCACGGTGATGCGCATAGTACCATCATAATTACAGGTAAACAGGGTCAGCGGCCACTCCCCCGCCTGCATGGCATCGGTATCCGTACCGCGGATGATCTCCTGATCCGCCACCTGATACCGGTAGGCAATGCCCGCCGCATTGGTAAAGATGACCTCATCGCCGGGCTTTAAGCGGTCCAGGCGGCCGAAGTGGCTGGTGTAGTTGTGACCTGCGATGATCAGATCGTCCGTCAGCACCGAGCCTGTGTACCGGCAGGGTGCTTTTTGGGCGTCCGCCGCATTCCACTGGGTCAGCACCGGCAGTTCCCGGTCAATGGCCGGGATAGAAATCGTGCCAACATACGACAGGCCGTCAATTTCAACAGTGGGTTCCTCACCGATTGCCGTATCCGCCGGAGCAGTCTGCTGCATTTCGGCAAAGACTGCAGCGGCAGCCTGCCCTGCGGCTTCGGCCTGATGTTGGTTATTTAACAGAAGAAGCCCGGCTGCCAAAATCATCATTGTGCCAGCCAGGATACAGATTTTTCCAAATTTACTTGTCATTGTCGTTTTTGCGGCGGCAGGCCAAGCCAATCAGTACCAGCACACAGCCGGCCAGAGCCAGCACGGGGATGGGCCAGTTCAGCTGCCCGGTTTGGGGCAGGCCACCGGCAGGAACCGTATCTGCCGGGGCGGCTTTCGTCTTTTGCAGGGCAGTCTTGCCGTGGGCGTTGATGTCATACACATAGCGGCCGTTTTCAAACATGGGCACGGTCACCAAAAACGGTTGCATAGCCTCATAGCCGGGGGCGGCCTCAACCTGCACGACCAGATACAGCCCGTGGGGCAGTTCCGGAAAGGTCACACTGCCCGTCTTGTTATCTTGGGTGCCAACAGGCAGGATGTTATGGCTGTCGGCAAAATCAGCCAAGCGTTGGGCCAGCTCAGCAGAGGTCAGGTCGCTCATATCGTTATCAAAGCTGGCAAACTCCGGCAGGTTTTCAAAGATATAATTTCCGTCCGTCTGCTTGGCTTTCGCAATCTGGTACAGCACCAGCCGCCCGCCGGTGACAGCCTTGCTATCGTACTCAAAATCCACGGTAATGCTGCCTTTTTTACTTTCGTCCGGCACATCGTGGGCGTAGGCCGTCATGCCGGACAGGCCCACAAGCACTGTCAACAGCAGCAGAACCAGTGTTTTGCACAGGTGTTTCATAGTCGGCTCCTCCTCTATCTATGTTTGCGCGGCACAAGCAGCAGGATCAGCAGGATCAGCAGCAGGGGTGCTGCCACAATGGGCGCTATGTACAGTGGTTCGATCTGCATGGCATCTGCCGTTACACGGACTTCCGGTACTGCGGCATCGTTTTCTACACGGTGGCCGCGCACCAACAGGCGGTGGGTGTTGATGCCGTAAGGTGTACAGGTAACCAGTGTGCAAAGGTCCTGCCCTTCCTCAATTTCAAGTTCGTCCAGCTCATCCGGCAATACGATGCGGATCTGGTCGACCTCATAGGTCAGCGTTTCATCCAGCACATGCAGCATAAAGCGGTCACCCGTTTCCATCTCGTCCAGACGGGAGAACAGCTTGGCGCTCGGAAGGCCGCGGTGACCGGATAGAATCGTATGGGTGCTGGGGCCGCCCACCGGCAGGGACGAACCATTAATATGCCCGATGGCGATCTGCAAAACGGTAGCCTCGGTGCCATGGTAGATGGGCAGTGTGCAATCGATCTGCGGTATCTCGATATAGCCCATAATGCCGTCACCGGCAACATTCAGCTGGCTTTCGTAGTTAGGAATTTGGGATTCCGTCAAGGCCAGCGTGTGGGGCGTGGCAAACAGGTTGGCGTTGTAATCGTCCGCCTGCTGCAGAATTTCCTTGTAGCGGGTATCATCGATCTGGGCCACATTGGCTGTGTAGCTGTCGATCGCGCGTGTCTGGTGCAGTGCGTTCCAGGCATCGCTGACCGTGGGATACAGCAGCAAGGACAAACCTGTAATTAAGATAAGTACCAGCAAAATGGTAGAAAGGTGTTTACGCATTTACAGAGCTCTCCTTGCTGTTGTATCCGGCAGACAAGGGTTCTTTCCCCTGCCTGCGGACACAACAGCCAATGGTTTTAAATAGACTTAATGGAAAGACTTATGCGAACGGATGAATGCAGACTCAGCGGTCCTGGCCATTCATACGCTTTTTGGCAATGAGCAGCACAGCAGCGCCCAAAGCCAGGATGGAGCCCAGCACATAGAAGATGGTAGTGCCGATACCGCCGGTAGAAGGCAGCACTGCGCCGGCCTTGTTGGCGATGGACTGGACCTGATAATAGTGTTTACCATCAGCATCATGTGTGAGTTTGCAATCAGCGGCAGTTGTATTGAGAGTTCCGTCTGTATTGTAGGTAGCTTTGATTTCTACCTGCACAGGATCTTTCAGCTTGTTATAGCCATCAGGAGCCTTGGTTTCTTTCAAATAGTAGGTGCCTTCCTTCAAGCCAGTAAAGGTTGTTTTGCCTTCAGCGGTTGTAAAGGAAGTTGCATCCTCAAGCTTGTCAGTCCAGGTCACAGCCATAGTGTCCTTGTTGCGGACGTAGTACTTAACTTTCTCGCCGTCTTTTTTGTACAGAACAAAGATTGCATTAGACAGTTTCTTTGCTTTGTCTGTATCAGTATCGCCATTAGTACCGTCATACTTGGCAATTTCAAGGTCGAAGTCATAGACATAGACAGGCGCTTCAGGAGTTTTCTTAGTGCCCGTGCCATTGCCGCTCGGATCATTCGTGTACTCAAGATAAGCCTTATTGGTTTCTACGTCTTTGTTCAGCGCATTTTTGTTCAGGGTTGCATTGTACTCAACAACGATGGTTGCGCCAAAAGTCGTAGTATTATCGGTATGCTTAACAAGCCCCTTCAGTTGATCCTTGTTGAAAGAGATTGTGAAGGTATCACTGCTTTCAGTGTTAATAGGATAAGTAAGGGTATATTTGTCGCTGGTACCAGCAGTATTATGAATCTGCGTACCGTTAACAGTCACCTTGACAGAGTCTGCGTTAAAGGTCAGACCTTCGCTGAGAGTATCGTGCATGGTAAAGGTATAATCATCAAAGCTGGCCATATCAGGCACTTTAGCTGTCAGCTGGAATGCGACCTTATCGCCAACATTGACGGACGTGCCCTTATCAGCAGAACCATTAACAACTTTCTTCTCAAACTCAGGTGCCTGAGCCTTAACAGTTACATTCGCATTACCAACAACCTCAACCAGGAACTTGGTTGCAATTTCGCCGTCTTTGATGGCACGACTATCGGTATCCTTTACAAAGTAGTAGCCTGCGGTAAGATCTGTAATCTTATTGTTTGTGCCATTCTGATCAATTGTCACTTTCCCGGAATCTGTAGTAGACAGATGGTTGCCAACAACGCGGGCAAACTCATCCATCTGCTGGCTCTTATCTTTGAATCCCTGCAGAACATACGCAACATCTTCGGCGCTAGTTTTTCCCTCGAAAGAATCCTTCAGTAAAGTATTCTTATATAGCTCTTTGAGAATGTTATCGCCATCAACATCTTTGCCCCACTTTACATCGGACAGATATTCCGTTCCGTCCGTTGTATTGTTAGTGCCATCACCCTTGTAATATGCACCGTCAAAAACCTGATAAGCAGTGTAGGTATGGCCTGCTACTGCCTTGTCAATGGTAATACTGTACGTCTTTGCGGCATCTTCTCCTTCTGCCATCGCAGGCATGGCAAGTGCGCACAGCATGACCAGCGAGAGCAGTAAGGTCACAAGTTTCTTCATACTCTTCATTTTGGTTGGTCCTTCTTTCATTCCGTTTCAATTTTTCCCCATTCTTTTTTGGGCTCGGACTTTGTCTCTGCTTGTTTTGCCTCCTCTCTTGCAAGCTCTGTGCAGTGGTGTTTTTTATACAAAAGGCAAGCGATCAGGCCAACCATTGCATACGTTGCTTTACCCGCTCACCGCGCGGGTGCTGGTTTCCTGCTTTTCTGCGGCATAATACCGCTGCAGGTAGGTGTCGTACAGGGCTTCCTCCGCCTGGGCGCGGGCTTTTTTGGCTTCCTCCAGTGTGTGGTAGCTGCCCAGATAGTGCATTTTTTTCTGGAACTTGATGCGCGCCACCCAACGGCGCTTTCTGCTGTCCCAATACACACCACGTACCCCGCTGGTGTTGTTTTTAGCTACCGTGCGGGTCTGGATCGCCTCGATAAACGTACCATCCACAAAATGCAGATAATCCGTTGCCTTGGATTTGCAGCCGCAGCTGGTGGTATTGCCGTTTTTCAGTGAACTTTCGGGCACGTCGGTCTCGCGGCCGCAGTCACAGATGCAATGCCAAAGGCTGCGTCCGTTTTTGCGCCCGGCATAGGCTGTTACCCGCAACAAGCCAAACCGACGGCCCAGCACTTCGACCTTTACATTCCCTGCTGAATTTCGGGCATTTATTTCGTCCACCGTCTTTCCCTGGCCGTGACGGTTTCCCATCACGATAATTTGTGCCGCACAAAATATTTTTTCTGAAAATCAAAAGGTTGAAGAATCACCATTTTGAATTAATTGCAAAAAGTACACGTTTTGAAATTCGTTTAAAAAATCGGTTTTGAGAAGAAAATAACCAGAATCTTCTGTGAAAATAATTTTCATCGTCAAATAATTGACAGAACATGCTCAATTGACCAAACATACACCCAAAAAGGCCACTTTTTCGCTTGCTTTCGACACTGAGACATGGTAAAATCAAATAAGTAAAATTTGTCAAAACGTGTACTATTTGATACAAACATATATGCTATAGGTCATGTCAAGAAACCTTTACTCGTCTGTAAAAGGTCGATTTACTGATTTGGCTTTTCTGCAGGGCTTCATCCATGGTGATGCAGCCCTTTTTCCATTCCTGTACAATGGCGGCGAAATCCTCTGGTACTTCTGCCCTGGGCCTGCCGAACCGCACGCCCCTCTTTTTTGCCGCCGCTATCCCCTCGGCCTGCCGCCTACGGATGTTTTCCCTTTCGCTCTGGGCCACAAAGGATAAAATCTGCAGCACCAGATCAGCGATAAATGTCCCCATCAGGTCCTTGCCGCTGCGGGTGTCCAGCAGGGGCATATCCAGCACGCAGATGTCTATGCCAATATCTTTGGTCAGGATGCGCCATTGGCGTTGAATTTCCTCATAATTGCGGCCCAAACGGTCGATGCTTACTACATAAAGCAGGTCACCGCTCTTCAGCCTGTGAACCAGCCTTTTGTACTGCGGGCGGTCAAAATCCTTGCCCGATTGCTTGTCCATGTAAATATTGCGTTTTGGGATGGCCGCCTGCTCCATTGCCAGCCGCTGGCGGTCCTCATTCTGATCCATTGTTGAAACCCGGATATAGCCATAATCCATTGTATTTTCCTCCGTCTAACAGCATCCTACATCCTCACTTTTTGTGGATGTACGGTTCTTTGCCTATTATACGGTAAGGTAATGACCCCATCACAATCATATAAACAGAAAGTCCGGCAGTTCCATTTTCAGGCACTGCCGGACTGTAGCGCAAGTATTTTACGAATCAATGTTTTCCGGCAGAGAGTCTTACAGGTCAGTCGCCGTAGTTGCCGTAGGTAAGGAACACGCTCTTGTCTGTCCCACCCGTCATTTTATAGTGGTCTGATTGTCGATTTTAGCGTGAATTCCGCAGATTAACAAGTCCGAATCCATTATTATTTCAAGCCAGTTAAAACAGTCACCAAAACAAACGATGCAATTAAACAGTTTCTGTAAAAATTTAAGAGAAAAACTGCATCGAATCCTCACGGCTTCCGTTGACCCGCGTTTCCAGATGCAAGTGACTGCCCGTCACCCGTCCGGTGTGACCGACGTAGCCGATGACCTGCCCGGCCTGTACCTGCTGGCCGGTGGTGACGCAGATGGACGAACAGTGGGCGTACAGCGTTTCCAGCCCGCCGCCATGGTCGATTTGGATGTAGTAACCGTAGCTGCCGCCCCAGCTGTCAAGACCGTTGGCAACGGTGACGATGCCGTCTGCGGCGGCGAGGATCGGCGTACCCTCGGCACAGGCAATGTCGGTGCCGGTGTGGGAGCTGACTTCGCCGGTGATGGGGTCCACGCGGTGACCGAACTGCGAGGTAAT
>ERZ1034925.564-NODE-564-length-15443-cov-277.297764_pt1 | contig 15443 bp, 22 predicted proteins | sample MGYA00520687_ERZ1034925 | MGnify/ENA primary metagenome ERZ1034925 (study PRJEB33766, sample SAMN09781758) | gut metagenome | biome: gut microbiome | host: Homo sapiens | place: Madagascar | study: EMG produced TPA metagenomics assembly of the PRJNA485056 data... | reverse complement strand
AAGGAAATTGTAGATTATCTTAATGTAATATGCTTATATTTACAGGAAGAAGAGGAAGCTGATTATGGAGATACGATAAAATAACTTAAGGAAAATTCCGTGGAACGAATTGCGTTTCCACGGAATTTTTGTACAGCACAGAAAGGATGGCTTTTTCAAGTTTGCTTGTGTCAACACTTGCAGGGCTAAGAACTGTTTCCGCTCCTGCGTTCTTTGGTGAAGCAGAATGTTCATCGACTTTCTGCTCCAATCTCTCAACTGTGCCGTAGATGGCTTCCAATATTTCTTCTTTCATATTTCTGATGTTGTTTGGTTTGTAACTTGCATCAAAGGCTAAAGCCTCTTCTGCGTTTCTTCTTTTTCTTCTTGGCTGATTCATCCTCTGGGAATGACTCAAAGGTCTGAGCATTAGCTGGAGCAAAAAGTCCAATGGAAGAAATGCCGTACCAAAGGTCTTGGCTGCTATCCGACATGGATGGCTCATCGTTGCTCTTGTGATAGCCTTGCTCGTATTGCAGAGTAGAGTTGTCTCTTGATGAAACGTGTTTCTCCATTCCCTCAAATCTCGCATTCAGTTTGCCAAAGCTATAGTCTCGGCTAATCTGTGTCCCCTTGAAACTATATCCATCCTTGCAGAAACGGATACCTTGCACCTTGGTTCTCTCCTTGTCCTTATAGACTAACTCCAAGTGAACACCTCGCTTTGCAAGTTCATTCTTGAACTTATGCCAATTTTCTACGACTTTCAAGGCATCCTTGACTGCATTGTGAATCTCATATTTGGCTCGCTCAGCATTGCGTAACTTGCGAGTATTAGTATTGCTCTTGTCCGTTCCGTAGGTAAATCCATACTTGGATTTAAGAGCCTTGGTCACCTGCTCATTACGCCTGTAATCATTCCTGGCTGATATGAGCTTGCCCTCGTTATTGATGCGGTTGTACACAATATGGCAATGTGGATTGTCCGTGTTGTGATGCCTTACGATGATGAATTGGGTATCGGTGATGCCCATCATCTGCATGTATTCAAGGGCTATCTTAGCCATGAACTCATCCGTCAAACGTGGCTTGTCCTCTGGTTTGAAGCTCAATGCAATGTGTCCCACAGGCTTCTTAATCCTTGGATTTAGCTGCCTCTGTAGCTCGAAACTTTGCGTTATCTCGGCATTCGTGCCGAGTAACACTCCATCGGATGCAAGGATTTTCGCCTCGTCCTTGCCTGTAACATAGCGGATGCAACCACCAAATGAGCTGCCCTTCTTTAGCTTGCCTATCATGTGGTATCCTCCTTTCTGCCCATACTGCTTGGCTTCGGTTTATAACTTGCTTGGCGATACTCGCCAAGGATTTCTTTCAATCTTTTCAACAAGTCCACCACATACACATGGGTTTCGTGGAAACCTCTCTGATGCGACAGCTTGGTAAGTTGGTTGAGGTTGTTTGCCATACCGATGAGGTTCTTGGCAATGGCAACCGTCTCTGTGTTGTGTCCGCTCACCACCTCACCATTCAAAGCTGAGTCACGAATATACTCCGCCAACTTGCGATTGGCTTTTCTTGCCCTCAGTTTCAATGCCTCATAGCTTGGCTTTGAGAACTTCACCGTGACAGACTTCGACAGCTTGCGAACCCTGCCCGTGGGCGGTCTTCCGCCCTTTCTCTTGTCTTGTTCCTGTACGTTTGTCATTCGATACACTGTTTACAGTTGGTACACTCACTTTCTGCGACCGTTGGGAGCAAAATTCCTCCGCCCTCATGGTGGAGCGAGGCGTTTTGGGGTTCCCAAAACATAACCTCGCTCCCTCTCAGAACACGTTAGTTGGAACTACTGCCTTTCAGCTATCCACGTCCAAGGTCGCAGACCTTAATTCTCACAATTTGCGCCAAGCCTCGAAGTCCTCTTCATAAAGGCTTAGGTGGTGGCGCACGATGTTCTCGATGATGCCCGATACGCTCATGCGTCTCCCTCCGAGGATGCGGACGACACGATCAAGACGGTCTCGTACATCGGAACTGACAAAGACTGGCTTGCGGTCGTCAATCCTTGGAACTTGGAGGAAGGTCTGCTGATACTCCTCCAATGTCGCCTTGCGCTGCTTGCCACTGATGCGCTTCTGCGGATTCGGTGGTGATTGAGCCTCGTTCGTTGATGTTTCCTCTCTATAGGGAGTTGTTGCAGCAACTTTCTCTACAATTGCTCTCAACTCTGGGTTCTCTACATCATCATAGAGAGAATTACAACTACTTGGATTGGCTTTGTTGCCATACGTAGATGGTTTAACAAAATCCAAATACTCTTTTTCCACCAGCTCCTTTTGCTCAGGAGTCAAGACTGCATCTTTTGTTCTTGCCATAGCTTATGCTGTTTTATTTGTTAGTATAGTGGTCACGGTTTGCACCATTGACCGATTGTCGGGTGCAAAGTAAGTGTACTGAGTGCAGCCATGCAACTGATTGGGTGTAACGTGGCAATTTAGTTGTGGCTTGCTTATTTGCATACCGAGATAGTTGTGAGAACTTCAACGTATTTCTCAACTCATCATTGTTCATGTATTCGTTGCAGTCGTGCAAGTTTTTCTTGTTGTTTTTGGCGTTGAAGTCGGCAAACCCCGGCAACATACTGCCACAGAAATTGAAAACGCTTGTTTTTAGATTGCCGTGCCTTATCTTTGCACTCACAAACGTGGAGCACAGCATATGCGTGGAGCTTTGCGACATATAACATAGTATTAACTTAGAAAAAAGAAAAGTATGGGATTCATCGTATTCGAGGAAGAGGCATTCAACTATCTTGATGCCCAGTTGGAGAACTTCGTGAAGCGCATGGACAGAATCCGTGAGCGCAGTGAGGACAGGACCATGAACAAGTGGCTCGACACGCAGGACGTGTGTCAGACGCTCAACATCTGCCCACGGACAGTGCAGACGCTTCGGGACAACGGAACTTTGGCTTATACGCAAATCAGCCACAAGACCTACTACAAGCCGGAGGACGTGATGGCTATCGTAGCAGTAGTGGAGGACAAGAAAAAGGACATGCGTTTTCGCAAGCGCACAGGTTAGGCTGTCAATATACAACAGCCACTTAATCCAATGCAGCAAGTAAACCGAGTGACGTAAGTATCAACAATAAAACGAGACAACTATGAGCAATGAAGTAATGACAAGAAACAGCGAGTGGATGAACCACATCGTGAACCACCTCAACCGAATGGTTGACAATTTTGAACGTGCCGTGATGAACTACCGCCCCATGCTTGACGGTGAGCGCTTCATGACGGACAAGGAGCTTTGTGCCAGACTGCAACTGAGCCGAAGAACCCTGCAGGACTACCGAAACAACGGTGTCATCCCGTATATCCAGCTTGGCGGAAAGATACTCTACCGCGAGTCCGACATTCAGAAGATTCTGATGGCTAACTATCGTGAAGCGTACAGAATGAAAGGTGTGTAGGAGAATGTCCTTGATGAGTGTGTGAAATGAACAAGGCGACAACGTATAACTTACCGAGTGTGGCTGTTATAGGTTGTCGCCTCGTTTTATTGGCTATACCGAGTTGGTCGTGTTTGCCGGGTATCATTTGTGTTACCTGTATAAATCTAATACCATGCTAAAACACACTGCGGAGGTTCGCCCAAGTGGCTGGAGGCGCAAAGCCTCCAAGGAACGTTGCTTTATGGCAGGTCTATGCCATTGCGTTCTCTGTAAAGATACAGACCAGTTTAGTGCGGCTTGTCTGCTTGCCGATGACGGACTGCATGATGAACTCCCGAAAGGCTCTGCTCTCAATGCTGTCAATACGGAAGGCTACCGCAATGACGAGTTCAAGGCTATACACATCATAGCTGATGCGGTCGTTCTTCCTGACATGACGACGCACACCCTGCTCTTTCAGAATGCCGTCCTTGAATACAGCCTTGACAGCCTTGCGCACATAGCAGCCGAATACATTATACATGTCGGCAATCTCCTGCATGGTCATCCATACAGTATCGGTCGGCATGGATACCGTTCCGCTCTCGCTGATAGTTATAACTCCTCTGTTCATTTCCCGTCCTCCTTATTTCTCTTTTGGTCAGTTTCTTTTGTTTTTCTGCGCTGCATCAGCTTGTCCATGTCCTTGGATATCTTGTCATCGGTGATGACGGCATAGACCTGGGTGCTTCGCAGGTTGGAATGTCCCATCATCTTGGCAACGCTTTCCATTGATATGCCCGAAGTAACCATGTTTACTCCGAATGTATGTCTTGCAACATGTGCGGTAAGGTTCTCATTGATACCCAAAGCCACACCGAGTGAATGAAATTCAAACCACATGGAATCACGTGAAGAAAGAGGGAAAACAGGTTTGCTATCATCCGCTGTATTGTATAGCGACATTATTTGTTCAGCTATCGGATGCAAGGGAATGAACGCTTCGTTGTTGGTCTTTGCTCTTTTCTCACGGATGTATTTTCTACCGTCTGCCGTCATCCCGATATGGTGTGGATACAGGTTACGTAAATCGACATAAGCCAAACCTGTAAGGCTGGAGAAAACAAACATTCTGCGTGCCAACTCCAAAGCCTTATCCTCCATAGGAGTCTCCATAATGAGCAGCAAGTCATTTCTGGATATATGTCTACGCTTTGGTGAGCCTTTCTTTTCATATCCGACATCTTCCAATGGATTGAATTTCAGCAGACCTCTGTCAACAGCGATATAAACCAAGCGTTGCAGCCAACAAAGATTATGGTTCGTATTGGATGCACTATACCCTTTGCCAATCAAGAACAACTTATAAGATTTGCCAAATTCCTCAGTCAAATCTTCAAATGCAATGTCATTCATTCCTCGTAACCCGATGAACTCTCGCAAGTTTAGCTGCGATGTCTTAGATTGGCGATAAGAAGATGTTGAGTTAATACGGATGGAGCGCAGCCTAAGGCGTTCACGCTCCTCCTCGCCAGTGGCAAGCAATGTCATCGGGATAGTATTTGCATCAACAATAACATTCTTCAGGATCTCGGCGGTAACGATGCCCTTTTCCTTTGTTGCCTGCTCGTAGGCTTCGTCAATTCTTAGTCTGAACGCTTGCAGTTGTCCGTTCACTCTTGCATTCCTGGCTTCACCTTTTTTCGTGTCCCATTCTTCGGGAGCACAGTAAAGACCTGTTGCTATGGCTGACACTTTGCCGTCAATCGTGATACGGCAAAATATAGATGTGGTTCCGTCTGCCTTTACTCTGCCACGGTTGATATAATAAAACTGCTTGTATGTACTTCTCATTGTTATGTTCCTTTCTTTTTTTGTGATAATATTACAGGACAAACTTGAAGTCCTTGTTGGCTTCGATGAACTTGTCCATATCCTCAAATAGCTTTTTCGGGGTGACACGTGCATAGATTTGCGTGGTCTGAATGTTGTTGTGACCAAGCATTCTGCTGATAGTCTCTATCGGAACACCTTCTTCGAGCGTAACGAGCGATGCGAAACTGTGCCGTCCAACATGATAGACCAAATCCATACTTATGCCAGATAGTACTCGGAGACTTTTCATGTTACCTCTCAGCACTCGAAATTCCTGTGGCGGTAAAAGAGTAGGTCTTGTCGGGTCTTTGTATTTCTCCAACATGGCAAGCGCCTCTGGCAGTAACTTCACACGTGCAAGCATCTTGTTCTTCTTTCTGTGGTATTTCAGCCAAAGGCTACCCTCCTCATCACGAAAGAGGTTTTCTTCCGTGATGGAAACCGTATCGGCATAAGCCGTGCCTGTATAGCAGGCGAAAAGAAAAAGGTCACGGGTCAAAGCCAACGATTTTCTTCGCTCTGGTATTTCGAGGTCACGAATTTTCAGGAAGTCCTCACGTGTCAATGCCTTTGGTGGATTCTCTTTCTTTTGAGGTAGCTTGAAGTGCATGAAATGATAACGCTCGGAGTGTCCTGCCTTGAAAGCTATTCGGCAGGTCTTCTTCAAGATGGCGAGATAGTGGCGGACTGTATCAAGTGCAAGACCTCTCTCGTCCAAGCAAAAGTCCATGTACTCACGGATAAACTGCTCGTCAAGCTCACCGAATGCCACATCGTCAGTTCCATAACGCTTCTTGACGAACAATACCAATGTCAGGCGAGTGTACTGGTAGTTTGGAAGCGTGCCTTTCTTGTAGTCGATGCCGATTCTTGACTCAATGTCCGCAATGATGGCGTCAAGCTGCTTCAACAAGGTCATCTGAGTGTCTGCACTGCATTGAAACAGATCCTTTATCGCCTTTGCGTCAAAATCCGTCTTGCGCTCCACAAGTGACTCGTAGGCTGAGTTTATTGCCAGCAACAGCTTGTCAATCTTGGCGTTCACTTCCACAGCCTCCTTGCTCTTGCCGTCAAGTCTGCTCTCACGTGGATTCCATAACTTTGGCGTACATGACAACTTGCAACCGAACTGCGCCATTGTTCGGTTGAGGGTGATGCGTCCCATGATGGGAGCCTTACCGTTCTTGTCCAATCCGCTCTTTTTAAGGTAGAGCAGCACCTTGAATTTTTCAACTTTCATCTGCTTACTTTTTTAGTTTGCAAAAATAATCAATCAGTAAGCATTCTCCGTCATTGAAAGTTGTGCAGAACAGTGCAACAAACACTGGTGACAAACTATTTGTTTTTCACCTCGTTAGCAGTGTTGGTTTCGGTAACTGACCGCTAACGGTTTGGTAACTGAAATAACTCAATAGACTGCTCGGCTTTGCTTTGCAGCCAATTGGCAGAATTATGAAATATTGCTCATTCTCAACCACTTGCAGTTCATTTCTCTCATCTTCACTTTCCGTTGCTTTTGCTTAAATTGTGCATACAGCCCGTCATTCGTTCGCAACCTCGGTTTGCCTCTCCAACGGAGTTCCAATAGAAACCGTGAGTTCAATGCTTGGTCACAAGAACATAAAGACAACCCAGGTGTATGCCAAGATTACCAAGGAGAAATTGAGCAAAGACGTGGAAAAGTTGTCTCAGCAGATTAATAACATTGAGGAATTCACGTTTGGAAATGTTTGCAACGATAATACTAACACTATAAATGGCAGAGTATGAAACGACAAGTGATAACAATACAAGAAGATATGGTCATCTACGCCCCACATCATGGTGAGGTGTGGATGACAGTTTGGGAGATTGCCGAACTGTTGAATGTAACAGGGACAGCAGTGAAGAATACCATCAAGCGCATTTGGAAACAAAGTGTGCTGAAAGATTTCCAGCATTCTCAATACATCAAACTTGAAAATGGATATTCTGCGCATGTCTATGATATGGAAGTGATTATCGCCATAGCACTTCAAATGGATACATACCAAGCCTTGTTGTTCAGACAATGGTTTATCAGTAAGGTTGTGAACCGCAAGGATTGCCAAGCAGAGCAAGTAAAACACGAGTATCCGATGATTATTGTGATGAACGGAACGATACCAAGAGGTGCAAGTTAGAATCTCTCATCTTTTAATAAGATTCCTACACCTTTATAATATAATAGCGTACAGGGGGAACGATTTTTGTCGTTGTACCCTGTACGCTATTTTTGTTTCGCTATTATGAAGCAGTACCCTCCCCTTGTGAAACAGTGCCGTCGATTATCGGCTTGCGGTAATTACCAGTGAGAAGTGCTTGTATCTCGGATTCCGGATAGAGGGTTTTGCCACATAATATAATGTAGGGCAAGATGCCTTGTTTGCGATATTCCTGCAAGGTGCGGCGACTAAGCTTCAAATGCTCGGAGAGTTCCTTGTCGGTGAGGTATCGCTCCCCGTCCAAAGGTGGGCTGTAGGACTCGATGAATGAGGATAGCCAGTTGTTGGCTTTCTTCAAGGATTGCATGGCGGTGTCTATCGACTTGCTCTCATGCGTAAGAAGTTGGTTCATGTTCATTGTTTACAATTTGGATTAAGTGGTGAATATAAAATGTGTTGTCTCGCCCAGGGTGAAGTTTTCGGCTTTGCCTTGGGCGATTTTGGCTTTATGCTATACCGATTTGATTCTGGCGATAAGCGGAACGATGGCTTTGACCTCTTCGGGGCAGTAATAGAATTGGCGACCTATCTGGGTATGCCCCAAGAAACGGCGGTCACGAAGTTTTTGTAAGGTGCGCTGGCTGATGCGAAGTTGCTGGCAGACCTCATGACCTGTAAGCCATTTGTTCAGACGCTTGCCGTTAGCCTTATGCTTCAGCAACTCCACTTTCTTTACCAAGGCATCGTATCTTGCCATCATCAAGTCGAATGCCTTCTTTTCCATTGTTACTACTTCCATATTCTCTGTTTTATTGGTTCAACAAATTCGGGTGCAAAGTTAATGTGTGTATGTTGAAAAACAATGAAAATGAATAACTGTGGCAGTGCTTTTCTGGGGTTTGCCGACCGCTTGGCAAGAAAAATCAAGAAAATTATACGTGGGTCATTAATGAGTTGTTAAACGGGTATTTCGCAAATGGTTAATTTTGCCGCCGAGAAATAAAAACAACGAATTATATAACATTTCAAACGGAATTAGAATGGAAGTAATAACAATGGAAAGTGCAGCCTTCAAAAAGCTGACAGAACAGTTGACAGAAATAGTCCAGTACGTGCGATTGGCAAAAATGGCATTTCAAGATAACTTGACGGGTAAGGGATTGAAGCCGATGTTGACCAATGACGATGCAGCCAAGATGCTTGGTGTGAGCAAGCGCACCTTGCAGCGAATGCGCTCAGAGAACCGCATTGATTTTATTAAAATTGGCAATCAATGCCGATACCAAGTTGAAGCCATTGAAAGAATGGTTGAGGAACGAACAATAACAAAGGAAACATGAGCATGGAAGATGGAACATTGAGAAAACTGGAGTTATATCTCCATGACCTACACAAAAAGATAGACGGCATCTACGACATGCTGATGTTGAGACACGAACGAGAGACGGAGCAAAAAGGAAGTTCTGCCATCAATGAAAAATTGCTCGACAACCAAGACCTCTGCCTCTTATTTCAAATATCCCCTCGTTCCCTTCAACGCTATCGCAGTCTGGGAGTGCTTCCCTACAAGCGTTTGGGGCAGAAAACCTACTACACGGAAGAGGATGTGATGCAGTTTGTAGAGAATAATGTCAAAGAATTCAAGAAAGAGAATGTGGAGCATTACTTGACTCGCATTCATCAGAAATTCAAATAACAACAGTATTCACCATTAAAAATTTACAATTATGGGACAAAAGAAAAAAAGTGATGAACAGGACGTGCTGGTAGTCCGTGACGAGAAGACGGGCGAGATTAGCGTCGTCGCCGGACTCAGCAGAGACGGCACCCCGAAGCGAGCGCCCGCCAAGGCGGAGAACACGCCCGACTTCCTGCGTTTTGACCGCAACAGTGACTTGATGGACAGTTTCTTTAGAAACTTCTTCCGCCAGTGCAAGGAGCCAAGCCGATTCGGATTCTACCGCATAGCGGCAGACCAGGTGGAAAACCTGCTTGGCGTGATGAAGGAGTTGCTGAAAGATCCGGAGGCTAACAAGGAGATTCTTTCCGCCCACAAGGTTGACACCTCCAATTATGAGAAAGAGGCAAAGCAATCGGAAGGTCAGGCGAAAGAAACCGCATCATCGGACGATGCGTCCAAGACGCAAGCTAACACAGAAAAAGAGAATGTATCATCTGAACAAACCAACGAAAAAGAGAACGACATGGAACAGAAACCAGAACAGACCGCAACCGAACAGCAGGCACAGACCGCTTCGGGTGTAAAGCAGAACCTCATTAGTGGTAACGATGTGAACCTGCAGGAACTTGGTGCCAAATATGGCATAGACTTCAACAGTATGAATGAGAAGGATATGAAAGCCCTGCTCAACTACGGCAAGACGGGGCTTGTGATTGTGAAGCCGACCTTCGGCGGTGAACAGATAGAGATACAGGCCCGTCTGTCATTCCGCAAGGACGATAACGACCAGTTGCAACTCGTGCCGCATTTCGTGCGCAACGAGCCTAAACTCGATGTCGCTTACAAAGGCTATACCTTCACTCCAGAGGACAAGAAGAACCTGTTGCAGAACGGTAACCTCGGAAAGGTTGTGGATTTCCCCGACAAGAATACAGGTGAGCTGCGTCCTCATTTCATCAGTATCGACCGTCTCACCAATGAGATTGTGGACATCCCTACCAACAAGGTGCGCATACCCGATACCATCGGCAAGACACCTATTACCAAGGACGACAAGAGAGTGCTCTACTCAGGTGTTCCGCTTCGCAAGGAGATTGAGCTTGCCAACGGGCGCAAGTTTACACCGCTGTTGCAGGTGAATGTGGAACAGCGTGGCGTGGAGTTCGTGCCTGGCAGCACAAGACAGGCGCAAGGTCAGAAACAGAATGGAGACAAGAAGCAAACCGCTGACAAGCAGGAGCAGAAGGCTGAAGGTGATGCGGGCGGTCAGAAGAAGCAACAAGATCCCAACCACTGGCTCAATGAGGATGGGACCATCCGCCGACTCAACACCTATTTCAAGAAGGAACTGACCGAGCAGCAGAAGGACGACTATGTGGCAGGCAAGACCATCGAGATCAAGGAAGTGCCCAACAAGAACGGCAGCGGTACCTATACCGCCTACGTGAAGTTCGATTTCGACAAAATGCAGCCACGTTCCTACCGCAACAATCCAGACCTCAAACAGGCGAAGGAACAGATTCCGACCAACGAGAACAAGGTACAAGTCGCCGTCAACGAGCAGGGCAAGACCCATGAGGCGACCAAGCACACCAAGGAGCCGCTGAGTCCGGGACAGTCTGCGCCAAAGAACGAAAAGCAGCAGAAGGAACAGAACGCCGAGGAACAGAAGCCAAAGAGAAAGGCAAGAAGCGTGAAGATGTAGTTGCCGCCACTTGATCCACAGAGTTAATCATCCATCATAACAACCGACATCTGCGACCGTCTATCCCACGGTTGCGGATGTCACAAAAACAACAGACAATGAAGACAATCATCGCAGAGAAGCCAAGCGTAGCCAAGGAAATCGCCCACATTGTGGGAGCTTACAAGCGTGAGGAAGGCTATATGCAGGGCAATGGCTATTTTGTGACATGGGCATTCGGACATTTAGTGCAGCCAGCCATGCCGGAAACTTACGGCATGAAGGGATTCCATGCGGAGAATCTGCCTGTGATTCCCGACCCGTTCGTTCTTGTTCCCCGACAAGTCAAGACAGAGAACGGCTACAAACCAGATGCAGGTGTGCTTGCCCAGATTAAAATTATCGGCAAGCTGTTTGACAGCAGTGAGCGCATTATCGTAGCAACCGATGCCGGACGTGAGGGAGAGTTGATTTTCCGATACCTCTATGCGTATCTCGGTTGCAGGAAGCCTTTCGACCGTCTCTGGATCAGTTCGCTTACGGACACCGCCATCCGTGAGGGACTTCTGAACCTCAGGGATGGCAAGGAGTATGACAATCTCTATCATGCAGCCAAGGCACGAAGTGAGGCAGACTGGCTCGTCGGCATCAACGGCACACAAGCCCTGACGATAGCCGCAGGACGTGGCACCTATTCCGTAGGTCGTGTGCAGACTCCGACCCTTGGTATGGTATGCGAACGCTATTGGGAACACAAGCGTTTCGAGTCGAAACCGTTCTGGCAGGTACACTTCGGTGTGGTTGATGCAGACAGTGGCAATATACTGAAGTTCACATCTGCCAACCGATGGACAGACAAAGCCACCGCAACCGACATATATAATAAGGTGAAAGAAACAGGTTCTGCCATCATCACAAAGGTCGCAACCAAGCGAAAGGTGGAGAAGGCACCGCTCCTTTACGACCTTACCACCTTGCAGAAAGAAGCCAACTCCCAGCATGGCTTCACGGCAGAGCATACACTATCCATCGCCCAGAAACTCTACGAGACAAAGTTCATCACCTATCCAAGAACATCAAGCCGCTATATCTCGGATGATGTATTTGCCACCCTCCCCAAACTCTTCAAGAATCTGGAGAATCATTCGGAATATGGAGAGAAAGTGAAACTCTTGCCTGGCAGTGAGGACTACAGCAAGAACAGCGTGAATGCCGCCAAGGTGACCGATCACCATGCCCTGCTCATCACAGAAAATGCAGCCATTGGTCTTTTCAAGGACGAGAAGATCGTTTATGACATGATATTGTGCCGGATGATTGAAGCTTTCTCGGCAGACTGCATCAAGGACATCACATCAGTATCGGCGCAAGTGGATCATGAAGTTGAGTTTGGCATCAGTGGCTCCATCATCCGACAGACTGGCTGGCGAGCGTTGTCGCTCAAGGAAAAGAACAACAGGCAGGACAAGGATGCAGACGCAACAGACAATGAGGTCAAGGATCAAGTCATTCCCAACTGGCAAGAAGGACAGCATATCACTCTTTCTGGCTGCACCATCACGGAGGGCAAGACCAAACCAAAGCCATTGCATACGGAATCCACATTGCTTGCAGCAATGGAAAATCCGTGCAAGCGAGAGCAGATCCAAACTTGTTTGGATTTGCCGAGTGCAGCCGGATTTGGCGGAACGCAAACCGCAGGCAAAGAGATAGAAGATGATACGATGCGCCAGGCAATGAAGGACTGCGGTATTGGCACACCTGCCACACGTGCCGCCATCATCGAAACCCTGCTCAAACGAGAGTATATGGTGCGCCAGCAGAAGAAACTTGTGCCGACAGAAAAAGGACTCGCCCTGCATTCCGTGGTGAAGAACATGGCGATTGCCAATGTGGAGATGACGGGCAAATGGGAGGCGGAACTTGCCAAGATTGAACGAGGTGAAGGAAGTGCAGACGGGTTCACCCATAGTATCGAAGGCTATACCCGTGAAATCACTGCGGAATTGTTGGGTTGTGACAGACTTTTCAGCCACAAGGATTCCGGCTGCCAGTGTCCTAAATGCAAGCAAGGTACCATGCAGTTCTTCGGAAAGGTAGTAAGATGCAGCAACAAGGAGTGCGGTATGCCAGTGTTCAAGCAGGTAGCAGGAAAGTTGCTCACTGATTCCGACATCACCGACTTGCTTACCAAGGGCAAGACCAGAACGCTCAATGGCTTTACCAGTAAGCAAGGCAAGCCTTTCTCCGCAGCCATAGCCTTTGACGAGAATTTCAACACGAAATTCGTCTTTGCAGAGCACAAAACAGCAGAAAAGCGAGGAAATGTGAAGAGATACAAGAAATAGTTTGTACCTTTGCCACCGAAACATGGTTCATAAATGGTGTCTTTATTTAGGATGCTTTTATTTACTGTGGATTAAGTGGCGGCACTCGGAGGGATACCGAGTGCCTTTTTCTTGCTTTCATACAAACACCAACCGCCATCCACGGTTTATTATTCACCACTTAATCCATTCAACTGACAAATGAACAGAAAGAAACAGGCACAGACAGAGCTGTCCTATTACGGACTGTACCTCTTGAACCATCTCAGAGAGAACCGTTTTCCACAAGCCAACGATGCGGACTTTATCCGCGAACGTGCAGACCATGCCGCAGAGGTATATGAGCAGGCACGGCGTGATGCCCTCTTTGCCGATGCGGCACAAGAGCTTGCCATGTCAGCATTGCTGAAAGGTCTCCGCTTTTCCAAGTACAGCATCCTGTATGATGTTGTTGACAGTGAGTTTCCCCTGGAGGTAGCAGTAGAAGATCAAGAAGCGTTTGTCAAGCACCTCCTGCCTTTGGTTGACAACGTGTATTCCATTTACGACCTCACCGATGATGATTTTGCCCAGTCACCGGACTACGACCAGCTCTATACAGAGTTGACGGAAGCCGTAGCCCTTTTCATAGAGTCAAATGGCGTACAATAGAAAACAACGTCTGAACGACAACATCAAGGCGATAGAGACGGCATTCATCCTTGACAGGGAACAGCGCACGCCGACCGCCCGTGAGCGTCTCCTTCTGGAGCGTTATTGCGGATTCGGTGGATTGAAGTGCATCCTGAACCCTGCCAGGGAACTGGCGGATGCCGTCCATTGGGCAAAGTCAGACCTTGAATTGTTTGCTCCAACAGTGGAGCTGCATAGACTTATCCGTGAAAACAGCAAAAACGAAAGTGAGTACAAACAGTTGATGGACAGTCTGAAACAGTCCGTCCTCACGGCATTCTACACGCCGTCAGCCGTTACGGAGGCTCTGACGGATGTGTTGAAAGAGCATCAGATCATCCCCGAAAAGGTGCTTGCCATACACTGGTGTAGGTAGCGGCATCACTCGTGCTCTGGACGAAGACATCAATGTCACATTTATGAATAATGACAAGGCGCAGGAATTTGTCATCACGGTTTGGAGAGAAGAAAGTAACGAAGTCGAGAAAAAAAGTAACCAAGTCGAGGGGAAAAGTAACCAAGTCGGTAACCAAGTCGAACAAAAAAGTAACGAAGTCGAGGAAAAAAGTAACCAAGTCCAAGACTCTGACATTCGACTTAGACACTCTGACACTGACTTAGCCACCGACCATGACACTTTTGTCGAAGACCATGACACTATACATAGTTACCATGACACTAACCATGACACTAAAAGAGTGCCATTGACGAATAAACAGAAGGATATAGTAAACTTCTGTAGCGTGCCAAGAACAAGCAGGGAAATTTTGGAAAGAGCCGGTGTTGTCTATCATACAAAAAATATAGCCAAATACATCACATCCCTTGTTGCAGCAGGATATTTGCAGATGACTAATCCAGATAATCCTACAGCAAGTAATCAAAAATACAAGAAAGTAAACAAAAGATAAGAAGCGTATGGATTCATTATTTCTACTTCGGCACAATCTACACTATCCGCTATTTTCAGCATGGCGGCAAATCATCTATAGCTTCTTTTATAGATTTCCATTGTATCAATGTCGTTAGCCCAAATGACATTGTTACCAGCTTGTATCAATCCCAAATCTAATCCTCCTACACCACTGAATAATGAAATGATTGTCATTTTTACCAGTTACTATTGATGAAAATATGTATATTAAAACGTTTTTCACATTCAATGCTGCTCCCTTATTCAGAAAGCAGCATTGAAAAGTTTGTTTAGAAATATATCAGGCCTCAATCACATTATCGTCTCCCGATGATGAAGAACCTCCTCCACTTGGCTTTGAACCACCTTCAGATGGCTTGTTTCCGCTATCAGGATTAGTAACCGACGAGTCGCCTGATGTGGATGGTGCTTTGGCTTTTTGTCCAATAACCTCACGCTTGTAATGTGTAACTTCTGTATTCACATAGTCGATGAATGCCGTGTAATCTTTTTCGCCCAAAACAAGGGCAAGAGCATTAACCATCTTTACCAATGCACGATAAGCAGTATCGCTTGCGGTGCGAGCAGCTTTCAATGCTCCAACTGTTACACCCATCTTTTCGTTGGTACGTTGAAGAGTAAGAGTTCTTACACGCTCGTTTGCTTCCTTCAAGTTGGTAACGAATGCTGTTA
>ERZ1034925.562-NODE-562-length-15546-cov-10.469757_pt1 | contig 15546 bp, 10 predicted proteins | sample MGYA00520687_ERZ1034925 | MGnify/ENA primary metagenome ERZ1034925 (study PRJEB33766, sample SAMN09781758) | gut metagenome | biome: gut microbiome | host: Homo sapiens | place: Madagascar | study: EMG produced TPA metagenomics assembly of the PRJNA485056 data... | reverse complement strand
CCGTTTTTATTTCCCAAAACACCTATTGGTTCTACTTCATTGTTGTCATCTCCACGTCCTACAGTATATGTATATCCTCTTACAACAAGGTTCCCATTAATATATACTGTCGGACCGGATTCATTTGCTCTTCTACGACTTCCAGGGTTTACTTTTGAACCATTAGCATTGTGAATAACCATTACTGCACCTTTTGCCCAATTTCCACCTACTGCTGGTCCCCATTTAGGAGCAGAACCCAAATATATTAATTCTTCATTACCTGTAGCTTCGTTTGAAGAGGCTGCAGGTCCAGAATTTGCACCGATACATACTTTATTGGCACCTGTTACATTATTACAAGCTTTGTAGCCAATCGCAACACCATTTGAGCCTGCTTTGGAGCTATATCCAATTGCAACAGCGCCATTGTTGGTGGTTACACCATCTGGAACTGATACTCTAGCGCTGTAACCTATCATAACGCTGTTTGAAACATTATTGCTGTTTTTTACTGGACTGGCACTTTGCCCGATATAAATATTATTAGAGCCCTTTGTGCCATATCTGCCTGCATTTTCTCCAATTGCAATATCTCTATATCCAGCAGCTTTTGCCAAACCTCCAATTGCGATGGAATAAGTATTTGTTGCATGAGTTGAAGATCCAATTGCGATACTAAGTCCGCCTGTAGCGTCGGAACTTTTTCCAATAGCTATACTATTGGAAGAAGTTGAGTCAGTTGTTGTTGCTCCAGCATTCGCACTAAGCCCAATTGCAATACTTTCATAAGCCCCAATTGTTGCGCCCCTTCCTATAGCAACAGAATCGGCGCGCGAAACAGATCTAGGTCCAATTGCAATAGAAGCTGCATCATAAGCAGTTGCTTCTCCACCTATCGCAATAGAGCTGCCACTCGATGAGCTATCAGTTGTTTTCCTTGTTGAAGAACTAGAACCAATAACTACATCATCAGCATAATTGGCAGCTGTCGGTGTATCGTCGTTTCCTGTCGCAATTGCAACGCTACTTGAGCCACTTGCAGATGCATATAGGCCCATTGCAATCGCACCATAATCGCTTGCTGTTGTTTCTTGCCCAACAGCTATTGAGCTTGCACCACTTGCAGTGGTAGAATTTCCAATTCCAATGGCATTATCTGCACTCGCGTTAGTAGATGTCCCAATTGCGATTGAACTTGTATTTGCGGCGGTTACACTTGAACCTATGGCGGTTGACGCTTCTCCAGTAGCTTGTGCCACTGTTCCGTATGCAACAGAATTTGTTTGGTTCGCAGTGACTAAACGTCCAACAGCTACAGAGTTTTCGCCTAATATTCCACCAGTAGAACCAAACATTATTCCGCCATTATCATTCATATAAAGACGTCCGAGTTGAGTGTTTCCTCGTTTGAAAGCCAACAAACTTGTGTCCCAATCTCCATCTGCAACTTTAATAAGCAATTTTGCAACTGGATCATCTGCGCCATATTCCTTTTGCCCAATCATTGCTTTCATGGTTGAACCGGTTCCAAAATATGCATTGTTACGGCTGTTCGCTTCATAATTCCACGGTGATGAGTTGTTCGGCTTGTTGCGGGTCGTCATTACAGGCGCCATTGCAGCCAAAACAATACTCAAAATCAACATTACAACCATCATTTCTGCCAAAGTGAACGCTGACAAAAAGCTTTTTTTAGAGGTAAAACAATCCAAATTTTCCATACATTATTCCTATAATTATACTCAATATCCTTTTTCATTATAAACTATTTTTGAAATTTTTCAAGTCCTTGTCCTAGTTTGTAAGAGCAAAATAGAAATTTTCTCTTTTTGAAAAATAAAGAGTTAGTAAAAATAGGTTTTAGTCTAATATGTGTTTGAACTTGGACAGGTGTAAAAGAGATTTTTCATTCATTTAGTCTAATGAAAAATTTGTCCGATATGCTATAATTAGCACAAAAAGGAGAGTAAATATGAGAAAATTTGAATTTAACCTATCAATGGAAGAGCTTGAAAAACGTACAAGCAAAGACTATCTTATGACAAAAAAGATGTTGAAGGCTGACGCTCCTGAGTATCTTGAACTTGCAGATGGTGACAAAGAAACTCTAAAACATCTTGTGAAAGCTGCGTATATTTTGGAAAAAATCAATATGCAAATAGATTGTCATCACAACCTTGAATTCAAGGCGTTTTTGGAAGATGAAATTAAAAAAGGTAACAAACAAGCTGAATTAACAAAAATCTTGTTTGACGCTCAAAAGGGTATGAATGCGATTGATACAATGTCAAATAAAATTAATTTGGCAAAAGGTATTGTTGAATTTGCCGGAAAAGGTGTTTATCCAGAGAATTTGACAAAAGAGGAATTTCATCAAATTTTAACAAAAATGGTAAATGAAGGTAAAATTGAAGAAGTTAAGAAAATTTTGACTCAGCGTTCAGTGGTAGAAAGATGCGGTGATGAACTTGTCGGAATTGATTATATCGATAAGTTTAAAGAAGATTTCTCTAAGATGGCAGATGAAATTGATAAAGCTGCAGAAACATCTACAAATGCAGATTTTACAGAGTATTTGAAACTTCAAGCAAAAGCTTTGAGAACGGCTGATCCTATGTTAGACGCTTATGCGGATAAAAAATGGGCAACTTTGCAAGATACGCCGCTTGAATTCACAATAACAAGAGAAAACTATGAAGATGAAATGACCGGAACTATTGCAGAAAACAAAGAATTATCGGCGTTGTTGGAGAGTCACGGTATAAAAGCTACTCCAAAAGATTTTCTAGGTGGCAGAGTCGGTATCGTTAATAAAAAAGGTACAGATGCGCTTATGGCTATCAAAAAATATCTTCCAACTTTGGCTAAAAATATGCCGTTTGCTGATGAATATGAACAAAATATTTCACCTGACAAAGACACAAAACAAACAATGGTAGATGTTGATTTGGTTGCTGTTTGTGGTGATGTTGGCGCTTATCGTGGCGGTATCACTTTGGCAGAAAATCTTCCAAACGACGATAAATTATCACTTACAATCGGTGGTGGCAGACGTAATGTTTACCATAGACAAATTCGTTTTATTAGTGATATATCTAAACTTCAAGAAAGACTTGATGCAATTTTGGATAAGGAACAGCATAAATATTACCTTGATGAAGCAGATCATTGGTTTACTATTGGGCATGAAAACGCTCACTCACTTGGACCTAAAAAAGCTTGTGAAACATTGGGTAAATACAGAAATATTATCGAAGAAAACAAGGCTGATATGGGTTCTTTAGCTTTTGTAGATTTGTTGTGCGAACTTGGAATGTACACAGAAGAACAAAGGAAACAAATTATTGTGACAACAGTTGCAGATAATTTCTTGAAATCAAAACCTACGATGAGTCAGGCGCATAGAGTTAGAACAGTTATGCAGAACAAGTATTTTGCAGAACGTGGCGCTTATGATATTGTTGATGGCAAAATTCACGTAAATATTGATAAAGTTGTTCCTATTGCCAAAGAAATGCTTTCTGAAATTATCAGAATTCAAATTGATGGTGATTTTGAAAAAGCTGAAAAATACGTCTTGGACAACTTTGTTTGGACTGATAATATGGAATTTATTGCTCAAAAACTTCAAAAAATCAGCAAGACTCTTAACGGTCGCACTGAATCAGAGTTGGCTGAAAAATTGTTGAATGAGTAAATGTACTTATTAAGTATAGTAGCTATTAGTCGTCATTGTGAGCGGTAGCGAAACAATCCAGCCTATTATTTAATTCAGATAAGCTGTAAGAAAAAATTTTAATATATAAAAAGAAAGGTTTCTGTTTTGTGACAGAAACCTTTTTGACATAAGAATTGAGAGTTTTGTATAGTTATTAGCGAAAAAACGCTATTGTGGTCTGTTAAATCCGACAGGGCGTCTTGATTTACTTGCTGTACTGTTTTGTGCAAATACATCAATTGCTTTCTTAAAGTCGTCTGCATTGATTGTTAGGTTTTCAATATCTTCTTTGGCAAATGTGCCGGCTTCCATTTTGTCGTAAATTCCAGCACGTTCAAATGCGTTTTCGTGAGCTGTATTTACGATGTGGGCAATATCTGCGCCGGTTGTTTTTAGTTCCAACAATCTTTGAGAAAGTTCTTTTTTATCTACATCTGCGGCAAGCGGCTTGTTTTTAGTATGAATGTCTAAAATTTTGCTAACGCCATCAAGAGTGTTTGGTGCTTTGACTTCAATATGTTTGCCGAAACGTCCTGAACGTTTGATTGCTTCATCTAATGCGTCCGGTTTGTTTGTCGCTGCGATAACATAGATTTCGTCTCCATTTTTCTCAACGTCACTCATTAATGTTAAAATTTGGTTGACAACTTTATCGCCATAAACATCTTGTCCGCTACGCTTTTTAGCTACTGCATCAAATTCATCAATGAAGATTACACTCGGTTGGTTTTCTCGTGCTTCATCAAAAAGAGTTCTCCAGTTTTCTTCTGATTGACCAACCCATTTTGATTCCATTTCAAGCCCATTTAATTTGACAAAATTTGCATTTGTTTCGTTTGCCAAAGCTTGTGCAATAAGAGTTTTACCTGTTCCGGGAGGGCCATACATGATAAAACCATGGTTTACAACTGAATTTTTGTATGCTTCCGGATATTTTACCGGATATAAAATACCTTTTTTTAGATCTCTGATAGCAGCGTCTTGACCGCCAACATCTGCAAAAGTTAGTGTTTGGCTTCTTGGAGCTTCTTGTCTTGCTAACGTCATTACAGATTTTAAGTTTTGGCGTTCAATTACAGGTTTTACGTCCTCTGTTCTGTCAAACATTTCTGAAAATATTTTTCTATGTAGGCTTAAATCTGTTTTTGGTTTAGTTTTGATATCAAGAGTTTTTGTTCCGATAAATAGTCTATCACCTTCTAAAACATAGAAACTTTCTCCTGTCTTTATGGCATCTTTTTTGCCAAGAGCGTCGCCTAAGAAAATGTTTGACTTATTTGGGTTGAAAACTTCTAATTCATCTTTTGCGTTTCTTGTGAAAACAACCGTATCTTTCATTCCGTCCTCAGGAATAAAAATGAAACGTTTGATTAGACTTTTAAAATCTTTAACAGTTGATTTTAATGCTTGTTGAGCTATTTTAATATTTTCCCCGAGCAAAATAACATCACCGTGCTGTGCAACTTGGAGCATTGATGCAAGCCTGTCCTCAATAGGAATTTGCTTTGCAAGAGTCAATGCTGTTGTTTGAATTCCTGTAAAATTAATAGGTGTTGCAAACTTTGTTTGTGGTGGAATAGTCATATTTCCAACAGTTTGCTCTCTTGTAGTAGCGGGATTTGCTACATTGTTTTTCTTTTGCGTCAAATAAGTGTTATTTGTACGATAATAATTCTGTACGGGTAAAATTCTCATCACTACACCTCCTGTTTTTATAAATCTACTACAATTGTAACATTAAGTCAATAGCCTTGGTTATTGAATTTTAGGATTGTGTGTTTTGGTGCAAGTGGAATAACTCGAAACTCTTGCTATAATTGTAGTATATACACTTTTTCTATATGTTACATTCTGTAATATTTGTGGTTAAATATGTAATATGCGGACAATAATTTGTACTATATTTGTAATAGTTAGGATATTTTCAAACTCTTTTTCAAATGTTTTTCAGAAAAAGTTGGCATATGCCGGTGAAAATCCGATAAATGTTAATTTTATCAACTATTTATTGCTTTCGATATTTTCATTGCCTCTTTTAATTTTGTGCCAAAATACAACATTAGAGCATGGATTTTGGGAGTATGCGATTTTGGGTGGAATTATGGGTGCAATTTGCAATTGTTTTATGACATTAGCTTTAAAACGTGGCGAATTGTCTGTTTTGGGGCCGATAAATTCATACAAAGCAATTGTGGGCATGATTTTTGGAATATTTATATTGCATGAATTTCCAAATATTTATGGGTTATGCGGAATTGGTTTGATAATACTCGGTTCATATTTTATCTTAGAATCCCCAAAAGCTTTGATGAAGAGAGATATCCAGTACAGAATTTACGCACTTATATTTTCAGCAATTGAAGCCGTGTTTATTAAAAAAGTTATAGTTTTGTCCTCAATTACTGTGTCTTTTATTGTTTCAAGTTTTTTAGGTGCGTTGTTTTCGTTTTTGCTTGTGAAGATATTTAGTAATCAAAAAGTAAGAATTAGGAGTAAAAAGCATTTTTCAATGTATTTGATAACAGCTTTTTGTTTCGGTATAATGACTTTTGCGACAGCGTATGTTTTCAAATTCATGAATGTTGGATATGCACTTTCACTGTTCCAGTTATCAATAATATTGAACGTTGTTTTAGGCTACAAATTGTTCAGGGAAAAGCATTTATTAAAGAAGCTTTTAGGTGCTTTAATAATTATTGCAGGTTCTGTCACGATTATTCTTTTAGGACATTAAGCTTTGCTTCTCCAAGATTTATGGAGCTCGAGTGTTAAAAAATGTGTGTGAGGCGCAAAACTATTGATCGCTTTCTATTTTAATTTGTCCATTTTCTTCAACAAATTTTTTCTTGTTGAAAAGCTTATTAATAAGCGGCTCAGAGGACGGTTCTGTTCTTTTTTGATAACGTGCTTTTTCTGTTTGTACGTCGTTATAATCGTTAATTTCTTCCATTCTAAATCGTTGTTGGTTGATCATTTGCATGTCGTGCACCATAATAACTTCTGCCGGAGATGGTGGATAAGCTAGTGCCGGAAGTGAAATTAGTGATAAAAGTAATGTTAAAATCCATGGTTTCATATTAATAGCCTTATTTAATTCTAAATACTACATTTGCAACAGCAGTAACTTTTTTGTCGATTGACGAAGTGTCATTAATTCCCATATCAGAAACATTGGTAGAATCAATTGGAGTAATTTGAAATACTCCCATATTTACGGATTGAATTTTACCAGGGTGATTGTGGGTTGCTTTAAGCATTGCTGTTGCTCGTTTTTTAGCATCTGTTGTTGCATCTTGCAAAAGTTCTATTTTCAAACTAGCTAAACCGGAGTAATAATAATCCGTATTGAGTATATTAATATCAATGTTTTTAGTTAAAAGATTTTGGATATCAGTTGAAACTTCTTTTATTTTTTGCACATCATTAGATTTAACCGTAATTGGTTGAGAAAGATTATAGTACGCAATATCGTTTGTTACGGTTCCGTTTGGTAAGTATTTATACGAATAGTAGCCATTTGATGCTTTTATTTCAATATCTGTTAATCCTTTATCAGTGAGATATTTTTTTACAACCGGAAGTTGTGTTTTTGCTAAATTGTATGCAGCTTGTTTGGTAGAATTCCTTGTTACTATCTCAAAATCCAATTTTGCAGAATCTGATTTGACAATTTTATATGCAGAACCCGTAACTGTAATTTTGTCATTAGCGAGAGAACTTGTTCCTATTTTTACCGCAAAAATAAGTCCCAATGCTAGAATTATTGACAGTAATATAAGCTGCAATTTTTGAATTTTTTCAATCAACATAATAATCTCCTTAAAACTATGTATCTTATTATATATAATTTTTTGAAAAAATCAATGAAAATTTTACAAAATATTTCATTTTTAGCAAGCCACGAGAGACGGATTTGACGTATTATTTGAACAAGGAAGCTCAATGATAAAATGTGCTTTAGATTCACTTGTTTCGACAAGGATAATTCCGCCGTGTGCGTTAATAATTCGTTTTGCCAGATACAAGTTTAGACTGCTTCCGATTTTATTGAATTTTTCTGCCGATGTTGTGTACATTTCAAACATATTTTGTATTGTTTCTTGAGTCGATTCAAGGCAATTGAAATCAAGTGAGAAATAAACAGAATTTAGGCTGTTCACTTTTTCTACGCTACAAATTATTTCTGAATTTGTAAGTGCATTTGCAGAGCAAAAATCAATCAAGTTGTCAAAAGCTTTTTGTAGTTGGTAGTAATCTCCAAAAAGAGATACAAATTTGTCTTTTGATGTGACTTTGATTTTAATATTTTTTTCACGTAAAGTTCTGCCGGCTTTGTTAAACGCTTTATCAAGAGACTTCATAACTTGAATTTTTTCGTTACATAAAGTCATGTCGTTATTTTCGTATTTGTATGTTGTTAAGATAGTTGATAGCATGTCATACATACAGTAGCATGAGTCCAAAGTTAGTCTCAAAAGCTCTCTTTGTCCTTCATTGATAGAGCCTAGATTTTCGCTAACCAAAAGTTCTAATGCTCTTATTTGCGCAATAGTCGGTGTTTTTAAGTCATGACTGAGTGTTGAGATATATGTTTCTCTTTGTTTTTGTGCATCTTTGTCTTCGTCAATGTTTCTTGCAAAGACAACGATTTTAGTAATATCGTTAGTGCCATCAATAATAGGGATTTTTCTTACCCTAAACCAATTTTTTCGACCGCATTTTAGTTTAATCGGTCTGTCTGCCATAAATGTTTGCCTGTTTCGAACAACAAGTTCGTTTTCTTGTTTCATTTGCTCCATAGTATCCCTCTCAAAAATATTTGCGGACAACTGATTAATTTGTCCTTGCTCCTCGATATTTATCCCAAAATAATTCACGGCTTCTCTATTGCAAGCGATGAAGTTGTAGTCTGTATCAACAATATATGCAATCATAGGCATGCTGTTGAGGATAGTTGCAAAATTGCTTTCGTTGTTTCTCAGTTGATGTCTTAGTTTTTTTTCGATTTTTACTTTTTTTTCAAAAATTTTATCTTTAAGTATAAGAAGAGCTAGTAGTGAATTTACAAACCCAAATATAGTGGAAAAAATTACCACATGCAGTGTATGTTTAAATTCAAAGAAACAGCATAACGAGATTATGAAAAAAGTCGTAATAAATACTGAGTATGAAAGAGTTCTAGCTTTAGTGATTTTATGCATACGTTCCTCTATTTCTAATCACATACAAGATAATAAGTTATTTTTATAAATAAATAAATTGCCCAACAGAGTAGTTAAATTTTTATCAAATCTGTAGTTGGGCAAAATGTCTTTAATATTATGCAAAATACGAATAATATTTAATATATTACTGACAGCCGCATTTTTTCTTGCTTATCGGACTGCCAAAAATCATACGCATTCCCCCGAATGGCTTTTGCATTGTGCAATTTACGCCCTCAGTCATTTCGTTTATGTTGTATAAAATTTCGTTTATTTGTTGAAGAGAGCATGCAATTTGTGGAATAGTTGCATTCAAGTCTTTTGTCATCTGGTTTATATTTTGTGATGTGGCTTGAAAATTATATGTGGTTGTATTCATTCTGTCTGGAGACAAAGCGCCTGATACGTTGTTAGAAAGGCCTGTTATGTTATTTGCAATGTCGGTTGCACTTTGAGAAACTCTTACGATATTGTTGCTTGTCTTTTTTAGATCAGACGAAGCATCAACAATATTTGGACTAACTCCGCCTGCCATATCATTGAGGGTTGCAAACAGGTCCCCAAGGGTTTGAATAGTGATATTCAAATTTTTTGTGCTTTCTGCAATGTCATTTTTTATTGCCTCTAATGATGCCGGATCTTGGTTTGATAAAAACGTGTCTAATTCAACGGTTGTTTTTCCCGAAATCCTGTCACCGTCTTTAAGATAATATATTGATGGTGATTTTGGGTAGGCAATATCAATATAATCATATTTTTTATTCCACCTGTTTTTTGCTTTTTTAAGGTTTACAGAAATATTAATCGGAAGCTTCAAATCGTGTGGGTGAAGTTCCATTGTGACGATTGTTGATGTGTAAGTTTTGTTAGGGTGGACTTTTACAACCTTTCCGATTTTAAATCCGTTATAATAAATCGGAGCTGAGTTGTTGAAAGGTGCAAGGTCTTTGAACTCTGCCGTAATGTATGTATTTGTTCTGTGAATTGTGTAGGTTACACAAATTCCCAATAGTAAACCAATTAAAATAATAGATTTCAACAGATTGCTCATAGCTCAAACTCCTCATTATCCGACAAAAAATTCCTTTACAAGGTGACATAATCCATCCAAGTTGTGCACCTGAAACAGTTGTAAAACAAACAAGAATAAATAATTTAAAACTCGAATTATCATTGTCATAATAGAGTTTTAGCAAATACAGAGCCTAAAAAAATTGCCACCCCAGCTAATCCCGAGTGGGGAGTATTGAAAATATAATATAAATATACGATTTAAAAACTTTTACTCTGCAATATTATTAAATAGCAAGAGGGCAAAAGTTCCCAATCACTTTCCATATCTTAACGGCACAAACTGAAAATTTGCATAACCGATTAAGAAAGGAGGTGAGTTTGTTGATAATTGCAATAACAGCAAAAGAGCTAATACTGATTTTAGCAATAGTATTAACTCTTAAAACAAACAAGTAGGGACTTTTCAAAGGAGATGTTAGCGCATCTCCTGTCCTCTTTTTTTATTATAACCTATTTTTTCAATTTTTCAAGTGCTGTTGCATGAATTTTTTTCAAACCCACGCCAATGTAAGTTGTGGCAATCATTGTGATGACAAAATAAAGATATGTCGTTTGTATCGGGTTATAAATCCAATAGATATCGTGGTTGGCTCGTTCTGAAATTGGTATCCCGTGAAACTTCATAAGCACAGCAGTTATCAAATACATTACAATCAAGTGGTTTGCCATAATGTGGTAGGTGACATTTCCCATATCTTGTATAAATTTTACGTTTTTTAGATATGGATAGAGAATTTTTACTGTAAAAAGTGAAGCCCAAATTCCTGTTAAACTTGTTAAAATAGGGACAAAGAGTTGGTCATCAAATCTTCCCCAAACAAGAATATAGCTAAGCCCAATTCCGTGTTCTGGTGTAAAATCTCTGTTAAAGAGCCATAAAATTGATTGCAAAATTACAATTCTGCCGAACCATTTTGGAGTGAAAATATTGTAATTATCCTTAATATAATGCGTGTAATAATAGCCGACATAGACGAAAAACAACGACATCATCGTTCTTATTACAACAAGCATTAGAGGTGTCATCGGAAAAAGTTTGCGAACCGGTATTGCAAGCAAGCCGATGAGTGTAAAAATTGTGAGATGTATAAATTTATTTTTCGTTGCGTTGCTAAAAAATCGCATTAAGTACAAAAATGTAATCAACGTCATAAATAACTGGGTTACAAACCATAACGGGCATGATAGGTCAAATTGGTGACCGTTTAAAAATGGAGTAATAAAAAAGTTTTTAAAGCTCAACGGCATTCCCCAAAATTTCCCTGTAAGCTTTGCTATAAGGATTGTTACGCCCATATAAAATAAATTGTACCAAAAGTATGGCACGAGTAAACTTTTTATACGTCTTTCAAAAAACTCTGTGACGTTATTCAGGTATTTATCCTTGAACAAACAGCCGGAAATAAAGAAAAATAGAGCTATTTGAAAAGAATAAGGTGGAAAAATCCCGAGTAGTGAAAATTCCAAATGCCCTGAAACTACGAGCATTATAGCCAATGCTTTTAATATATTTATTTCGTCCGAAAACATCTTTTCCATAACGAGATGATAGCATAAAAATAGTTTTTTGCGGTATAATAAGTGCAAGGAGAGAATGATGACTATATTAGTTTTGGGTGGAGCCGGTTATATTGGCTCACATACGGTTTATGAATTGATTGAAAACGGTGAAGATGTTGCGATTGTAGATAATCTTCAAACCGGTCATATTGAGGCAATTCATCCTAGTGCAAGTTTTTATAAAGGTGATATTAGAGATAAAGAGTTTCTGAACAGTGTTTTTTCAAAAGAAAAAATCGATGCAGTAATTCATTTTGCAGCAAGCTCGCTTGTTGGGGAAAGTATGCAAAAACCTTTAAAATACTATGATAACAACCTTTGCGGAACAAAAGTCTTGCTTGAAGCTATGGTTGAGAATGGTATAGATAAAGTCGTTTTCTCTTCAACTGCTGCTGTGTATGGTGAACCTGAAAATATTCCGATTTTGGAAACTGATAAGACAGAACCGACAAATACTTATGGTGAAACGAAGTTGTCGATGGAAAAAATGTTTAAATGGGTTTCAAAAGCTCATAATTTGAAATACGTGGCATTGCGCTATTTCAATGCTTGTGGAGCGCATAGGTCAGGACAAATCGGAGAAGCTCATAATCCTGAAACTCATCTTATCCCATTAATTTTGCAAGTGCCAAACGGTAAACGTGAATTTATTTCTATATTTGGGGAAGATTACAATACGAAAGATGGAACTTGTGTGAGAGATTATATTCACGTTACAGATTTGGCGAAAGCACATATTCTTGCGGTAAAATACCTTATGCAAGGTGGTAAAAGCGATACTTTTAACCTCGGAAATGGAGTCGGTTTTACTGTAAAAGAAGTTGTAGATGCAGCAAGAAAAGTTGCAAAATCTGAAATTCCTGCAAAAATTTGTGAAAGACGTGCCGGTGATCCTGCAAAACTGATTGCAACAAGTGCAAAAGCACAAGAAATTTTGGGTTGGACGCCTGAGTATACGGATTTGGAAAAAATAATTGAAACAGCTTGGAATTGGCATTCTAAACACCCAAACGGTTTTGAATGTAAAGAATAGCAAAATACTTGCATTTTTTAATTGAAAAGATTATATTAACTAAAAAATAAAGAAAGAGTGGTACAAATGGAAAAGAAAAACATTGATTGGGCAAATTTAGGTTTTGGCTACTACAAAACTGACAAGAGATATGTTTCAAATTTTAAAGACGGAAAATGGGACGATGGTTGTATTACAGAAGATGCAACAGTTGCAATGAGTGAATGCGCAGGCGTAATCCACTACTGTCAAACTTGTTTTGAAGGCATGAAAGCTTATACGACAGAGGACGGGCATGTGGTTGTTTTTAGACCTGATATGAACGCAAAAAGAATGGTTGATACTGCAAAACGTCTTGAAATTCCTCCATTTCCTGAAGATAGATTTGTTGATGCGGTAGAAAAAGTTGTTAAGGCAAACTTGGAATATGTTCCTCCATTTGGAACAGGTGCTGCATTGTATATCAGACCGGTATTGTTTGCGACAGGGCCTGTAATGGGGGTAAAACCAGCAAATGAATATCAATTCAGAATTTTCGTTTCACCTGTTGGACCATACTTTAAAAAAGGCGGTTCTTCATCATCAATCGTATTAAAAGTTAGTGATTTTGACCGTTCAGCGCCTCATGGTACAGGCCATGTCAAGGCTGGTTTGAATTACGCAATGAGCTTGTATCCGATTGTAAAAGCGCATGAAGAAGGGTTTAACGAAAACTTGTACCTAGATCCTCAAACTCGTACTAAGGTAGAAGAAACTGGTGGTGCAAACTGTTTCTTTGTAACTAAAGACAACAAAGTTGTAACTCCAAAATCTCCAAGTATTTTACCTTCAATCACAAGACGTTCTTTGATGGCACTTGCAAAAGATTTAGGTTATGTTGTTGAAGAAAGAGAAGTTTTCTTGACAGAACTTCCTGAATTTGTAGAATGTGGACTTTGCGGAACAGCTGCAGTAATTTCTCCTGTTGGAAAAGTAAATGACCACGGTAAAGAAATTGTTTTTGCAAATTCTCAAAACGGAATGGGACCTGTTTCTCAAAAATTGTATGATACATTGACAGGTATTCAGTTTGGTAAAATCAAAGGACCTGAAGGTTGGGTAAAAACAATTGTTTAATCCTACTTAGGACAATAAATTGAGATTATAAAAAAAAAGAGAGTTCAAAAAATGGAACTCTCTTTTTTTATGGTTTTATGTTTAATAAGAATTTATTTAAACAGGGTTATTTTCTTGATGTTTAAATTGCATTTCGTATAATGTTTTGTACGCACCATTTTCAATTTTTAGAAGTTCTTCATGCGTTCCTGTTTCTGCAATTTCACCTTGGTTAATAACAACAATCTTATTTGCATTTTGAATTGTTGATAATCTGTGAGCAATTACAAATACCGTCTTGTCTTGCATCAAGTTTTCAATAGCTTTTTGAACGATAGCTTCAGCTTTGTTATCCAATGCAGATGTCGCTTCATCAAGAATAATGATAGGAGCGTTTTTCAAGAAAGCTCTTGCGATTGCTACACGTTGTTTTTGACCACCTGAAAGCAAGATGCCTCTTTCTCCAATTTGCGTATCTAAGCCATCTTGCAATGTAGAAATAAATTCGTCAAGATATGCCATGCTAACCGCTTTTTGAACCTGTTCCGGTGTCGCATTTTTGTTCCCTAGCATAATGTTTTCTCTAATAGTTCCTGAGAACAAGAAGTTGTCTTGGAATACAACTGCAATATTATTTCTAAGGGATTCCAAAGAATAATCTCTAACATCAATTCCGTTAATTGTAATACTACCGGAAACTACATCATAAAAACGAGGGATTAAGTTTACAATAGTAGATTTCCCACCACCGGAATTTCCAACGAATGCAATAGTTTGTCCTTTATGTACTTCCAAGTTGATGTTTTTCAATACCGGAACATTTGGAACATACTCAAAATTAACGTTATTGAAACAAACTAAATCAGGAGACTGTGTAAGTGGAACAGCGTTTTCTTTGTCTCGAATAGCCGGTACTGCATCTAACATACCAAATATTTGTTCAATAGCATAGAATGAAAACTGAACAGCATTTAAGTTGTTGCCAATACTTTTTACTGGAGTGTACAACAAAATCAAAGCTGTGATAAATGATACAAAGTTACCTGCTGAAATTGTATTTGTCATAATCAAGTGAGAACCGTAGCCGATGGCTGCTGCTATACCGATAGAAACAATTACGTGCATCATAGGTGATAACCATTGTGTTCTTTGTACAAGTTTTATTCTCAAGTTGAAAACATTTTTAAGAATCCATTGGAACTTGTTAATTTCGTTTTCTTGCAAATTGTAAGATGTAATTGTTTTGTTACCTGCAAAGGCTTCATTATATTCAGTAATAATTGCTGCGTCTGCAACCACTGTTTTATCAAGTACGCCTTTAATACGTTTTTGTAGTTTCGCAACAGGAGCAAATGCACAACCTAAAACTAAAACTGCGATAAGGGCAAGCTGCCAAGAGTTATAAAAAAGAACACATACTAAAGAAATTGATGAGAAAATTCTTTGAGTAAATGTGCTCAGGTTGTCTAACAATCCAGAGCATGCTGTATCTGCCATGTTATTAAATTGGAAAACTACATCTCCAGAATTTCTTTTGTCGTAAAAAGAAGTTTCAAATGTTAATAATTTTTTGAATAAGTCATATTTCAAGCCATTTGTAATTCTTCCACCAACCCATGTTGAAAGGTAAGATGACAAATACTTTAGTCCGCCTTGGATTGATGTAAAAGCAACGATACCAAGAGGAATATACCATGGTGAAGATATTGATTTTTCAACCATAACTAAATCCATATATGGTTTTAGTGCTAATGCAATTACAGCGTCCAATGAACCGATTGGAATACAAATTAACATAGAACACAAAGCTCTGAACCATACCGGTCTTACATAAGGCCACATACGCTTGTAATTTATTACAAAACGTTGTGAATTTATGAAATCTAAGATTTCTTTCAATG
>ERZ1034925.559-NODE-559-length-15607-cov-7.749421_pt1 | contig 15607 bp, 17 predicted proteins | sample MGYA00520687_ERZ1034925 | MGnify/ENA primary metagenome ERZ1034925 (study PRJEB33766, sample SAMN09781758) | gut metagenome | biome: gut microbiome | host: Homo sapiens | place: Madagascar | study: EMG produced TPA metagenomics assembly of the PRJNA485056 data set... | reverse complement strand
AAAGGTTGATTTTATGAAAAACTCTTTAATTTTGGCTTCAATTTTAATAATTACACTTATTGCATTTTTTGATGCAAAAGAAAGACTTGCAGAACTTGAAAGCGTCGCAGCAAACACTCCATCTCAAATAGAGATGAAACAAATGATTAACGATCCAGACGCACAAATGAAAAAACACATTCCTGACTTTAAAAATAGTACAGAGCAAAATGCTCAAACCATTCAAGATAAAATGAATCAAGGTCGAGAAGATAGTCAAAACCAACTTAATAACATCGACAAACGTCGCAACACAATTAACAACAAGACTCAATAAAATTGCAAAAAGACAGAACCGCAAAAAGAAGCTCTGTCTTTTATGCTAAAAACCTATTTTGCCTCTTCTTCGTCGTGGTGCTTATGTTTCACATCTTCTTTAATAACGATAAGGTTATTAATAATTTTCATAGCACAAGTTGGAAGAACAACATCATCTAAACCTGTTGCAATGCTAATGATTTTGCCTGCTCCAAGAGTAACTTCATCTCCCTTGTAGTAGAATGTGTAATCATCTTTTCTGTCTGAACGAATTGTAATTTGACTCATTTTTCTATCCTCTGTCCTTTACTGTTATAAAATACGCCTTCTGACATAATTTCATCGTAGATTTCTTCATCTTGCTTAAATGTCGCCTCTGTGTATGGGTACAAATCAATGCAAACATCTAATTCTGTCTCAACTTTTCCGACAATCGGCCAAATCTGTTCTCTTTTTGATTTATCCTCAATGTCAAAAATCGCTGCAAGTTCAATATCTTCGCCCTCATGCATTTGTCCGTCCAAAAATGTTCCAAACAAATACATTCCTTTGAAATCATTGAAAATTCTATTAAAAGCTTTTGAAAGTTTTAAAACAACTTCATCAACAGAATTTGCGCCCATAACTTACTCCTGATTTCTAACAACATTTAAAACATCTGCCCTGTCAACAGTAACTTGTTCTGATGTTTCAAGGTTTTTGACAGAAACTTTTCCATTACTAATCTCATCTTCGCCCAAAATCAAGGCAAACTTAGCAACTTTTGATGCTTTTTCGAGTTGCTTGGTGAATTTTTTATTTGCTAAATCAAATTCTACATTCAATCCTTTATTACGCAATTCTTGTGCAAGTAAAAAAGCATCAGCAGAAGAATTTGAAACAATATAACCATCAAGTTTTTTAGGTTCAACATCAGGCAACAAAGAATTTAATCTTTCCATTCCCATTGCCCAACCAACAGCCGGAGTATCCTCTCCGCCAAGGTTTCTAACCAAACTGTCATAACGTCCGCCACCACATACAGCATTTTGAGAGCCCAAATTATTCGACTTAATCTCAAAGACAGTTCTGTTGTAATAGTCCAAACCTCTGACTAGTAGCTTGTTTTCAACATACGGGACTTCAAGTTTATCAAGATAAGTTTTTAATGTTGCATAATGTTCTGCACATTCGTCACAAATAAAATCAGACTGAATAACTTTTTGAATTTCGGGTTTTGCAAAAATTTCCTTACAAGTTTCAACCTTGCAATCCAAAAGTCTCAAAGGGTTTTTCTCATAACGATTTTGGCAATCTTCACAAAGATTATCAAACTCAGGTTTCAAAACCTCTTTAATCTTGCGTTTGTATTCTTCTCGACATTTTGGACAACCGAGAGAATTTATCTCAACTTCCAAATCATTCAAGCCAAGTGACTTCAAATAGTTTACGGCAAGTAAAATAACCTCAGCATCAGCCGTTGGCTCCTTTATACCAAACATTTCAACCCCAACTTGGTGGAATTGTCTTTGGCGCCCAGCTTGCGGCCTTTCATATCTGAACATTGGCCCCTTATACCAAAGTTTAACAGGTGCAGAAAGCCTTGCCATACCGTTTTCAATAAACGAACGGACAACTCCTGCCGTGTTTTCAGGTCGCAACGTCAAAGAACGATCACTTTTTTCAAAAGTGTACATTTCTTTATTTACAATATCTGTTGTATCACCAACTCCACGTGCAAACAGTTCTGTTGCCTCAAAAATCGGTGTTCTAATCTCTTTATATCCGTAACTGGTAAATATTTCTAACGCATTTTTCTCAAGCCTGTGCCATTGTTCGACTTCCTGAGGTAAAATGTCCTTTGTTCCTTTTTGTACTTTAATTATCTTAGCCATAAGCTTATTATATAAATTTGAAGCCAAATTGTCAAATTATTTTAGTACGACATCAGAAAAAAGATTTCTGTCAATTTCATCAAAATTCTTGATTATTTGCGAAACAGCAGGAATATTTTTATACAAATCAACGCTTTCCATAGAAGCAATCGCAATGATTTTACCAATTCCGGCAGCTCTGGCAGATTCTATTCCAGACACAGCATCTTCAATCACAACGCAATCTTTAGGATCAAGATTAAGTTTTTTAGCAGCTCTTATATAGATGTCAGGTGCAGGTTTCCCTGGCATTGTACCATCGTCATAAACGATTTTATCAACATCAAACCATTTTTTCAGATTAAATGTTTCAATAAAAAACTCCACATTTTCTCCATTAGACATCGTCGCAATAGTATGCGGAATATTATGTTCGCAAAGGTAGTCCAAAAACACAATTGCTCCAGCTGCAAGAACTGTATTTTCTTTATCCTTTCGACACATATCACGATAAACAGCTTCTTTTTCTCCCGCAAAACGTTCCACCATCTCACGTGTAGGTTTTTCTCCGGTCAAATATTCGATAATATCATCATTTGTACGCCCGAACATATATTCACGCATTTCATCATCGGTAAACGGTTGCTCTCTCAACCTTTTTGAGAATTCTCTCCAGGCTTCCAAATGTTTTTCAGAATCCCAAAACAATGTTCCGTTAAAATCAAATATTATTCCTTTATACATAATGCCTCACTGATTGTTAATTATCTTATTATAGTACTCCAAGTAAGTTTTTGCCTGTTTTTCCTTATTTAATTTTTTATAAACATAAGCCAAATTGTAATGAAAATCTGCCACATTGTTTTTGTAATCCGTTGCAACCAAAAATTCATATTTTGCTTTACCATACTTGCCCAATTTCATATATGCACAGCCCAAATTATAGTGCCCATAAGCATATTCAGGTTTCAATTTTATAACCTTTTTGAATTCCTCTACCGCCATATTAGGCTTGCCTTCGTTCAAAAATATATTACCTAAATTGTAATAAGCTTTATAAAAAGTTTCATCAGCCTCAATCGCTTTGTTATACATAAAAACAGCCTCATCGCTCTTGCCTTGATCTTGCAAAATATTGCCAAGCAAAAGCCAATTTTGTGCCGTTCTTTCTTCCTCAGGAATTGTTAAAAACAGGTTAAATGCGCTTTTTATATCGTTTTCTGCATAAAAAACATTCGCCTGATTTGAAATATTCATGTATTTTTCAGACTGAATTACTTTGGTCGGTTGTTTTTTACCTTGAAACTTTAAACCAGCCGCCTCAGAGCAATTTGCACCTAATAAAACTATCCCTATCAAAATTAATAAAAACTTTCTCATAAGAGGATTATAAAATAAATCAAAAAAAATATCCACAAAAATTTGACATTATTTTTACATAATCCATAATGTCATTGATGTCTCTTTTACTGATTCCCGCATCTCAACTCCTTGGTGCGGGCTGTTTTTTTTGGGGGGGGAAAACATAAAAATCAGCAATAGCGGCTATTTTCGTCATTCTGTATGTATTAAGGAATTCGCTGACAAAAAATCTGCCTCTCTCCTAGGGAGAGAGAGTAGCTGTTCGAGCGAAGCGAGTTACAGATACGAGAAAGGGGTTAATGAAAAAATTTAACACAGATATAAACCAATGTTATTGGAGCGAACTACGAACGGAGCCCCCCCCCTCTCCCGCATTTGTAATCCTCGCTAATCGCTCGTCAACAACTGCGACCTCCACCCTAGGGGAGGTGAATTTCATCATGCAAGTTGAGAAAACAACTTATCAAACTCAGGGAATGAAATATCAACCCATTCAAATCCGTTGATTGATAGTGGTTTACCACAAATTAAACCTGCAACATACAAACTCATTGCAAGCCTGTGATCATGATAGGTTTCAACTTCCACACCGCCTGTCAGCGATTTTTTACCGTTAATTACAAAACCGTCTGGAGTTTCCTCAATATCTGCACCAAGTTTTTTAAGCTCACATACAGTTGCCTTAATTCTGTCAGATTCTTTGTTGCGTAAATCTTGTGCATCTTTAATAATAGTTTGACCTACCGCTTGTGTTGCAAGAACAGCAATGACAGGTAATTCATCTATCAGACGAGGAATTATATCACCTTCGACTGTGCAAGATTTCAAATCTGAATAAGAAATTTGTATATCTCCAACTTCTTCTCCAGAAACATTGCGTTTATCAAGAATTTCAATATTGCCACCCATTTTCTCGGCAACTTCAAGAATCCCTGTTCGAGTCGGGTTCAAACCAACATTTTTCAAAATTATTTTTGAATTCGGTACAATCATGCCTGCCACAATAAAATACGCAGCAGATGAAATATCTCCACAAACCTCAATTGTTTTAGGCTCAAGTTCAGATTTTTCAATTGTGACTGTATTATTATCTACACATATATTTGCGCCCATATATTTGAGCATAATTTCAGTATGGTTGCGAGAAACATAAGGTTCCGTAAAGCTTGTTTTACCATCTAGTCCCATGCCTGCGAGCAAAATACACGACTTTACTTGTGCAGAGGCAAGTTTTGAAACATAATTTATTGCGTGAAGATTTCCTCCGAAAATTTTCAATGGCGCTTTAAATTCGTTGGACTCAAATTTAGCCCCCATTTGAGAAAGTGGTTCAATAACTCGCTTCATCGGACGTTTCGAAAGGCTTTCATCACCGATTAAAACAGAATTAAAATTTTGAGCTGCAAGAATTCCAGACATTAGTCGCATTGTAGTACCTGAGTTTCCGCAATCCAAAGGAGATTGAGGAGCTTTTAGTTCGCCGGACGAGGTGATAATTAATTCTTCGTTTTTAAATTCGGCATTCACCCCAAGTGCTTGGCAGACTTTAAGCGATGAGAGGGGGTCTTGTCCTTTTGAGAAATTTTTTATAATAGATTTTCCTTTTGCTAGAGATGAGAACATCACTGCTCTGTGGGAAATCGATTTATCTGAAGGAATTTCAACAATTCCGTTAAGTCCTGATTGATTTTTAGTAATTAATTTTTGCATAAACAGATATTAGCACAAAAGAAATGTTTGTGATATAGTTTGACTAACAAATGAAGAGAGGTGTCCGAGCGGTTTAAGGTGCAATCTTGGAAAGGTTGTGTGGGAGCAATTCCACCGAGGGTTCGAATCCCTTCCTCTCTGTGTTTTTAAGAATTAAAAAAAATTTTGAATTAGAAAGGGTGAGAACCCACTAGACAAAGAGTGACTAAAAAAGCTCCTTTTCGGAGCTTTTAGTTAATTATTTTAAATCGCTTTTAGTAATATTTTATCTCCCAACCGTCTCGAACAACCATGTCAAAACAATGTTCAAGCTGTCCTCTTGTACAAACTTCTACTGACGCTTTTTTGTTATAAGCATTCAAAGAATCTTTATCCACTGTACTGGAACCAAATTCTTCTTTACAGGACTCTGGGTATTTTTGACAAAAAGCATTAATTTCATCGACCTCATCTTGCGTTACCTCATCAGCAACATTATTTACAATTAATTTTCCATAACTATCAAGTTCAAACCTGAATTGATCTTTCCCAGGTTCATTTGGACCTTTACTGCAATTAACATCAACCAAAAACTCAAAAGTATGGTTTTTAGTATTATTATTATCCCACATGAAATGCCACCCAGGCAAAGTCCCAGGAAGCAACAAACAAGAACCATCAGCAAGAAAAGTCATATCAAGCTCTTTAGCGTCATCTCCATAGCCTTCATCAACAGATACAAAATTTGTTTTAGCCGTTTTTATTTTATTAAGTGGAAGTTTATCAAAATGATAATCTACACTCATTGTACCATTATGGGCCGTATCTCCCAAATATTCAACCAAACTCGAATGCTCAATTTTTTCAACCTCTTCGAAAGCTAAAAACTTCTTTATCGAATTTTGAGCAATATTTACATCTTTTTTCAGCTGTGTAACCCAGACTTTTTTCTGATAATTTGCAATCAAACTCGGAATAGTTATTGCGGCAACAACACCAATAATGCCAAGTGTAATTAAAACTTCTGCTAAAGTAAATGCGACTTGTTTGTGGAAATCTCTTCCCTCAAATTTAGCCAACAACGAGTAAGAGCTAACATTTGCAAAATTCAAACGCCTTACCCCCCCCCCGAGAAGCTCTTCAATATGTGTACTCTAAATCTTTTCAAATCTTCCATTTTGGCTCCCTTTTTATACTGTACATAATTTATTATAACATATATTTAAACTTTTTCAAGTCTTCTCCATAATAAACAATCTAATATTAATTAAACAATAGGCAAAAATTAATATTTGTAAAAAATTATGTCAATTAGACATATTGGCTATTGTGATAAATTATTTAGGTGTTAGACTCGGTGATATAGAAATTATTTGTAGAGAGATTAGTTAGGAAGAAATATGAATTATAAATTAGTCGATATGAAGGTGTTTGGAGATGAGAGAGGAAAGCTTATTGCTTTGGAAGGAAATAAAAATATTCCTTTTGATATAAAGCGAGTTTATTGGATTTTTGATACTCTCCCTGACCAAGACAGAGGCTGTCACGCACACAAAAATCTTGAACAAATAATTGTTGCAATCGATGGAGCTTGCCAATTTGTACTTGATGACGGTAAAACAAGAGAAAAAATTTGGCTAAACCGTCCAGATGTAGGCCTTTATATTGGGCCAAATATGTGGAGAGAAATGAAACATTTTTCTTATGGGTGCAAATTAATGGTTTTGGCAAGTAAATATTATGATGAAAAAGAATATATTAGAAATTATGATGAATTTTTGAAAGAGGTAAATAATGATTAATAAAGAAGAAGTTGCAAACATTTTAGGAATGCTGCTTGGACAAGATATAAAACCTGATTCTGATATTTCAATGGAAAATTGTGAAATGTGGGATTCTATGAAACATATCGAAATCATTACAACATTAGAGGAAGAACTTGGAATTAGCTTCCCTGTTGAAGATATCCCTAAACTTACATCATTGGAATTAATTTTGAATAAAATAAAGGAAATATCATAAACATGAACTTATTTGATAGTAATATTACAAGATTAAAGGCTTTGTCATTCAAAAAGTCTTTAGATAAAAATTTGAATATTTTTGTACATAGAAACCACTCTTTCGAGATGATTGGAAATGTGATAAATGCTTTCTTAAATTTCTCAGATATTGAGGGGGAATTTTTATATAGTAGCTATGACGATAGTTTGACATTCCCAGAACTTAGCTCGGACATTGATCTACATATTTTATGGCTAGATTTATCTAGGTATAATTCTGATGTCGTTTTTGCTTTTGTCAAAAATAAAATTGCAGAACTTCGTTCTAAAACTGCCAAACCAATTATAGTTGCGTATTTAGGAAATGAACTAAAAGCAGATGAAATAAACACCAGTGATACTTATTTGGTAAATATCGACAAAATCATTGAACCTCTTGAAGAAAAGGCTTTTGATCTTGCCAAAGAACCGGTTTCTGGGACTCGTTTATCTGCCAAAGCTTCTGTTCTTATAGCTCAATATTTGGGATTACATATTATTCCATCAATTGTTAAACCAACATTGAAAGCTATTGTACTAGATTTAGATAATACGTTATACAAAGGTATTTTGGGTGAAGATGGCGTTGATAATTTAGTTGCAAATAACAAATTGCAAAAATATCTTTTAGAATTAAAAAAACAAGGTTTTCTTCTTTGTATTGCTTCAAAAAACGAAGAAAAAGATGCCGTTGAAATGTTCAATAAAAGAACTGATTTCGAATTAAAAATCAATGATTTTACAACAAAGAGAATTAACTGGAATTCAAAAGCCGGTAATATTGTTGAAATGGCTAAAGAAATGAATATTAATCCTGATTCAATGTTGTTTATTGATGATAATATTGCAGAGATTGAATCTGTAAAAGCAGCAATTCCTCAAATTAAAACGATTGTTGCGACTGACGAAAACACTGTTTTAAACGCATTAAGACTTTATCCGGGATTAATGAAAAGATCTACAACGAAAGAAGATTCTCTTCGCTCTGCTGACTTGAAGGCAAATCAAGAACGTGCAGAATTATTGAAAACGCTTTCTGTTGAAGACTATTTCAAAAATTTGGGAATGAAAGTTGAATTGGTATTAAATGACAGGGAGCATATTGACAGAATTACTGAATTGCTTAACAAAACAAACCAATTCATTTTATCATACAAAAGATATAATAAAACAGAAGTAGATGCGCTACTAAACTCCGCAAATTCTTGTATTCTTACTGCGAGTATGTCCGATAAACTTTCTGACAGCGGTATTATTGCAATATTAATCGCAAAAAAACAGGATAATGAGATTTTGGTTGATGAACTTACATTCAGTTGTCGTGCACTAGGCAGAAACATTGAAAATATTGTAATTTCAAAAATGCTATTAATGGCTTGTGAATATTTAAAAACTGATTATGTTGCAAATATTCAATACAAGAAAGGACCAAGAAATACTCCGGCTCTAACTTGGCTCGCTGCATACACACAAAATAATCTAGAAAAAGATGAAGATGTTTTGAAAATCTCTGTTTCAAAAGATATTGAAACTCATGGTTTGAATATTAAGGAGAGTGTTAATGGCTAAAGTTACTATCAAAAATGTAAAAATCAGAGGTATGGCTGCTACACTTGGAGAAATATACCATGATTTTAGCAAGGAACCAGAATATTATAATAACGATTTAAAACAATTAGAGAAATTAAAAAAAATGATTGGTTTTGGAGGTCGTTATTGGGCAAAAGATACTACAACAACCTTAGACTTATGCCTTGATGCGACTCAAAAACTTTTGAAAGAACTAAACATTGATGCATCAAGCATTGACGCAATAGTTTCAGTCACTCAAACTCCAGACTATCACATGCCAGGGAATGCTCACGTTATTCACCAAAAACTTGGTTGCAACAAAGAAACAGCTGCTGTTGATCTTGAATTTGGTTGTTCCGGCTATGTTTATGGTTTGTGGACTGCTTGCCTTATGCTTAACCCAAATTTAAGAAGAGTATTATTAATCACAGGTGATACTTTAAGCAAAGTTGGCAACAAAAAAGATAGAACCGTAGCTCCGATTTTTGGAGATAGCGGAAGTGCTACTATTATTGATTTTGATGAAAATGCAGAGGACACTTTCTTTATCCTTAAATCAAATGGAAGTGGAATAGATTGTCTGCTACAACCGGCTGGAGCTTACAGAAATCCATCAACAGAAGAAACTAGAAAAGAAGTTCCGGATAAAGATGGAAATATCAGGAGCCAAGAAAACTTCTATATGAATGGCTTTGATGTATTTAACTTCACATTAACTGAACAGCCAAAACTATTGGACGAAATTTTGGAATTTGCAAATGTAACTAAGGAAGATATTGATTACTATGTTTTGCACCAAGCAAATGTTTACATAGTAGAAACGATATTAAGAAAAGCTAAAATTCCGTTTGAAAAAGCGCCGACAAAAATTTTTGAAAAATTTGGCAACCAAAATTCTGCTTCTATTCCATCAGCAATATGTGAAGATTTAAGCGATAAATTTTTAAATGGCAGTAAAAAAGTTTTAATGCAAGGCTTTGGAATAGGCTTGTCTTGGGGAGCTTGCATTACAAGCTTTGATAACGTTGTTTGTTTAAAACCTCAAGTTTATGGAGGAGCAAATGAACTCTAAATTTAATAACGTTGCTATTAAAGGATTTGTTTCTGTTTTTCCCGAAAACAAAATTAATATTGACGATGAAATACAGTATTTTGATAACAGTGAGAAAAAACTTAATCGTGCAAAAAAAATGATTGGTTTTGGAACTCGTTATGTTGTTGCACCAAATACAACTGTTGTTGATTTAGCAGAACATGCAGCAAATATTTTAATTGGGGAATTGGATATAGACAAAACATCAATTGATGCTTTAATTTTAGTAACTCAAAGTCCAGATTATTTATATCCGGCTTCTTCATGTATTTTGCATGGACGTCTGGGACTTGATGAAAATTGTGCAACTTTTGATGTTGGTTTGGGCTGCTCAGGGTATGTTTACGGACTTTGGTTGGCTCATTCGCTAATTGCAAGTGGCGGAGCTAAAAAAGTTCTGTTACTAGCCGGAGATGATCCAAGCACTCATGCTGCTAAAGATAACAGGATTTCAAACCCATTATTTGGAGATGCGGCAAGTGCTACATTACTTGAATACACAACTGATGAAAGAACTGCATATTTTTCAATGGGAACAAGAGGTTCCGGTTGGGATAGAATTATTGCTCCTGCAACCGGTAGACGCCTACCTTTGCGAGAAGATATCATAAATATAGAAGTTAAAGACACAGCCGGAAATCCTTGGCACCCTTATGACGAAATCTTAAAGGGTATGGACGTTTTTAATTTTACAATGGACGTTGTTCCTAAAAATATTGAAGAATTACTTAATTTTTCCAAAAAGAATTATGACAGTCTTGATTTCGTAGCGGTACATCAAGCAAATAAACAAATTGTAGAAACAATTATACAAAAAACAGGTATTCCAAGAGAAAAAACGACGTCGGAAGTATTTTCAAAATATGGAAATAACTCAACAAATTCAGTTGTTACCGTCTTATGTGATAGTTTAAAAGACAAACAGATTAAAGATGTAATGCTGAGTGCTTTTGGTGTTGGTTTATCTTGGGGAAGTGCAATTATTAATTTAGCAGACACTAAAAATCTTGGAATTAGGTTTATGAAAAATAAACCGATGCCTTCAAGAGAAGATATGATAAAAACTTGGACAAAACTTTTTAAAGGAGAATAAAATGACTAGAGAAGAATTTTTAGAACAAATGCAAGATATTTTACAGACAGATGAAGAACTTTCTTTTGATATGAACTTAGATGATTTGGAAGAATGGGATTCTTTGTCAAAAATGGCAACAGTTGCTTTCTTAGATGCAAACTTTGGTGTTAAAACAACTTTTTCAGATTTTGAAAAAATTAAAACAGTTGAAGATATTGCAAAGAAGGCAGGAATCTAAATGATTGAATTTAATAAAGAAGATATTTATATCGTAACCGGAGCAAGCTCTGGCATTGGTAAAGCTGTGGCTTTGCTATTAAACAAGCTTGGCGCAACTGTTGTTGGAATTGGACGAAATATTGAAAGATTACAGGAACTTCAAAAAGAGGCTACCACTCCATCTACAATGTTTATTGAGCAGAAAGAATTAACAGAGGACATCGATGGGCTCCCTGCTTATATAAAATCTTTAAAAGAAAAATATGGGAAATTTAAAGGCTTGGTTTGTTGTGCAGGAATAAATTTAGATGCACCACTTAGAATGCTTTCACTTGAAAATGCATTAAAACAAATTAATACAAACTATTTAGTGCCAATTTTTATGGCAAAAGGAATTGCAGACAAAAGGAACCATGTTGCAGAAGGAACATCTATTGTTTTTATTGCTTCAATTTCAGCTTTTGTTGGAGAAAAAAGCCAAACAATTTACGGAGCAACCAAAGCTGGCTTGATTGCATCTGTAAAAACTCTAGCAAGAGAACTTGCTCCTACAGTACGTATTAATACAATTTCCCCAGGGGCTACAGATACTCCAATGCTTCAATCTTCAATTCAAATGCTTGGAAAAAATGACGTACTTAATAACACTCCATTATCTTTAGGGAAACCTTCAGATATTGCGTCGCTAGTTGCGTTTCTAGTTTCAGATAAAGCAAATTGGATCACCGGACAAAACTACATTATTGACGGAGGAGTCGCTTAATGCCAAGAATATCTGTAATTCCCGAGATATCTGGAAAGTTCGTTAATCTGAGAGAAATAACAATTGAAGATGCAGAATTTGTTTTAATGTTACGTTGTAACGGAAAGAAATCCAAACATCTGCATGCAACAGAAAATAATGTTGAAAAACAAATTGATTATATAAAAAAGTACCTAGCTCTAAAAAATGAATTTTATTTTATCATCGAAAACAAAGCTAATGAACCTATCGGAACATTAAGAATGTATGATATTAAAGGTGATTGCTACACTGGCGGAAGTTGGTTGCTAATTCCAGGGGCAACTCCACAAGAAGCGCTTGAAAGTGTATTGTTACTAAAAGATTTTGCTTTTGATGTTGCAAAATTCAATTTAGAAAAATTTGATGTAAGAAAATCAAATAAAAAAGTTGTTCGCTTTCATAAAATTTGCGGAGCTAAAATCGTAGATGAAAACGATATTGATTGCTTTTTTGAATTAACCAAAGAAGAATTTAACAAAAAGAAACCCCAATTACTTGCAATGCTAGGAGATAATTAATGAATAATGATTTAGTTACTGTTATAGTTGCGGCATATAATCATGAAAACTATATTGAAGAAGGTTTGAATGCCTTAATTGCACAGACCTATCAAAATATTGAATTAGTTTTAATAGATGATGGCTCTAAAGACAAAACTTTTGAAAAAGTTTTAGCAATGAAACCTCAATTAGAAAAACGTTTTGTAAATGTCCACATTGAAAAACAAAAAAATATGGGTTGTGCAAACACTGTAAAAAAACTTGTTTCATTAGCCAATGGTAAATATATATTTTCAATCGCATCTGATGATGTTGCGCACAACAATGCGATTGAAGAACTTTATACTTTTTTACAACAAAATGATGAATATGTTTGTGCCGTCGGAGATAACGACTTTATAGACAGTAATTCAAAGAAAATAAACATGGACGAGGAAAAACAACCCGTTTCTAAAAAAAGTTATTACAGTTATAGAACATTCCTAGAATATGCCTATGTTAGATACCAGATATTATTTGGAAAACATTTGACAGGAATGAACAAAATGGAAGATATGGATTATATTCCTTACTACCTTCTTTGGTTCGACCATTTAGTTCCTATTGGTTTATTAATTAAAACCGATGTAATGAAACAAGTAACAAATTATAATGTTAATTGTCCTATTGATGACATGTATTTACATTTTCAACTTACGAAAATCGGAAAAGAAAAAGTTTTACCAATCCCTCTTGTAAAATACAGGTTACATAGAACACAAACAATTAACAGTAGTTCACTTCTTGACAAAGCAAAATGCACCAGATTTTACGAACTATACCTTCTTGACACAAAATACCCACAGTTCAAGTCCAAAAAGCTTGAAAATTCTTGGTGGTATATGACTCATAAAAAAGAATGGGATAAAAGTAAAAACTCTCCTCTTTGGGACGAACAGTACTATGTAAACAAATACCCTGAAATCGTTGAAGCTGGCTGGATTCCTCTTGTACATTATTTAACAGAAGGGAAAGAAAAAGGATTTTTGCCATCTAAATATTTTGAACACCCGCTTCATAGAGTAAGAAAAGGGTGCAACATGTTGTGCAGAAAAAAGAAAAATATTATTAAGCGCTTGAAATTTAAACAAAGATTTAAAATAGCAAGTTACGGAATACTATTGGTACTGGCTCAAATTCCACTTTTAGATGTTCTTCTTAGCCGAAAAGTAAGAAATATCTTAGGAAAGAAAATTAGTAAGTATTGGAGATAAAACCAAAACATTCAATACGTAAAAGGAGAAATAAATGATTAAATTTTTAGATTTGGAAAAAGTTAATAATAGATTTAGAACAGATATTGACGCTAGAATTAAACAAATTTTAGATAAAGGCTGGTATTTACAAGGTGAAGAAAATGAGAAGTTTTCTAAGAATTTTGCAGATTACTGTGGAACTAAGTATTCTGTAGGAGTTGCAAACGGACTTGACGCCATTAATTTAATCATTAGGGCTTTTGGTTTTGGTGAAGGCGATGAAATCATCGTACCTTCTAACACTTATATTGCAACTATTTTAGCGATTTCCGAAAATGGTTGTACTCCGGTACTGGTTGAACCAAACATAAATACATACAATATTGATCCTGATTTGATTGAAGCAAAAATTACGGATAAAACAAAAGCCATAATTGTTGTTCATCTTTACGGACAAGTTGTACAAATGGAAAAAATTTGGGCATTAGCTAAAAAGTATAACTTAAAAGTTATTGAAGATTCTGCGCAAGCTCACGGAGCTATTTATCAAGGTAAAAGGGTTGGTAATTTGAGTGATGCTTCAGCATTTTCATTTTACCCAGGGAAAAACCTTGGTTGCATGGGTGATGGTGGCGCTGTTACAACAAATGATGAAACTATTTTCAAAAAAGTTAAAGCTATCGCCAATTACGGTTCTGACAGAAAATATCACCACATTTACAAAGGTATAAACTCTAGACTTGATGAAATTCAAGCTGCAGTACTAGATGTAAAATTGGCTCATTTGGATAGTGACAACGCTAGACGAAAAGAAATTTCAAAATATTATAGAGAAAACATTACAAATTCTAGAATTATTTTGCCAAAAGTATATGATGAAAAAGCTCATGTATGGCATATTTTTGCAGTAAGAACAGATAATCGAGATGCACTACAAAAACACCTTGAAGCAAACGATATACAAACAAATATTCACTACCCAACTCCACCTCACAAGCAAGGTGCATACAAAGAATGGGAACATTTGAGTTTTCCAATCAGTGAAGGAATTCATAAAACAATTTTAAGTTTACCAATCTCACCTGTTATGACTGATGAAGAGGTTAAAAAAGTTGTTGAGGTCGTAAATGCCTACTAACAGTCTAGTTTCTGTTATTATTTCAGCATACAATCATGAAAGATATATTCAAGAAACTATTCAATCTATAATACAACAAACTTATCAGAATATCGAATTAATTATCATTGATGATGGCTCACAGGATAAAACTTGGAAAAAAATTCTTGAAATGGAGAAGGTTTGTCAACAACGATTTTCAAGGGTGGTTTTTCAACAGCAAGAAAATCATGGAACTTGTTACTCAGCAAACAAATTATTGAACCTAGCAAACGGAGAATATGTTTATTTCATCGCCTCTGATGATGTTGCAAAACCACTGGCAATCGAAAAAGAATTCAATTTTTTACACAATAACCCAGAATATGCTCTTGCTGTAGGTGACAATGAATTAATTGATTCAGATAGTAATGTTTGTTTTTGGGATAAAAAACGCAACATTGTTTACGATAATAAACAGGCGAAATATAAGACTTTTGCAGATTTTATAAAAGCAGATACTAAAGTTAAGTTCAATTCCAAAGAATTCGGGCATTATATAAAACTTATTCATGAAAATCATGTTCCAAACGGATATTTAGTTAGAAAATCTATTTTTGAAAAAATTGGATATTTTACACCAAAAGCTCCACTAGAGGACTGGTGGTTAATGTTGCAAATTTCTAAATATGCAAAAATGAAATATCTGAATGAAATTTTATTTTCTTATCGTTGGCATAATTCAAACACAATTAAACACAAAGAAAAAATTAAACAAATGATGAAACAA
>ERZ1034925.557-NODE-557-length-15679-cov-10.982399_pt1 | contig 15679 bp, 16 predicted proteins | sample MGYA00520687_ERZ1034925 | MGnify/ENA primary metagenome ERZ1034925 (study PRJEB33766, sample SAMN09781758) | gut metagenome | biome: gut microbiome | host: Homo sapiens | place: Madagascar | study: EMG produced TPA metagenomics assembly of the PRJNA485056 data... | reverse complement strand
TTTATATTTTTACATTTTTAAGCGTTTTCTTACAAAAATAATGAAAAAGCAATCCAAATTAAAAGATTGCTTTTTCATTTGTATTAATATCCATTTGGATGAGAGCTATGCCATTTCCAAGCATTCTCGATAATATATTCTAAATTATTCTTCACGTGCCAATCCAAAATTTCTCCAGCTTTCGTCGAGTCTGCAACAAGCATATCTGGATCACCAGGGCGACGTTCTCCCATTTGTGATGGAATTTCTTTACCGGTTACACGACGTGCAGTTTCCAAGACTTCAAGGTTAGAGTAGCCTTTTGAAGAGCCAAGGTTAAACTGGTCCGAAGCACCGCCTGCTTTAAGATATTCTAAGGCTTTGATATGTGCTTCAATCAAATCTTCCATGTCAATATAGTCACGTACACATGTACCGTCAGGGGTATTGTAGTCATCCCCATAGATAGTGATAAACTCACGTTGTCCTAAAGCCGTTTGTAAAATGAGTGGAATCAGATGTGTTTCATTTTTATGTGCTTCACCAATACTGCCATCATGTTTCGCACCTGCAACATTGAAGTAGCGCAGGGCCACATAAGTCATATCAGTTGCCTCCGATTGCCACTTCATCATTTTTTCCATGATGAGTTTGCTTTCCCCGTAAGGATTAATTGGTTTTTGTGGAGTTTTTTCAGAAATAGGACTTTCTTCTGGTATCCCAAAAGTTGCAGCCGTACTTGAAAAGACAATATGCTTGATACCAAATTTTTCCATGGTTTCAAGGATAACCTGTGCCCCACCAACGTTATTATTAAAATACATCAGTGGTTTTTGCATTGATTCACCCACCAAAGAATAGGCACAAAAATGCATTAAGCCTTCAATATCTTTTTCTTTTGTAAAAACATCAGCCAAAAAAGCTTGATCGCGCACATCTCCTTCATAGAAGCGTACATCTGCTGGGACAGCTTCACGATGTCCTGTCACAAGATTATCTACAACGGCCACATCATAACCACGTGCCACTAGAATATCAACAGCATGGCTTCCTACATAGCCTGCGCCTCCAAGTACTAAGACTGTCATTTATTTATCCTCCATTACTTTGATGTACAAAGTTCTTCAATACTATTTATCAATCACTTACAAGTATAACCTTATTCATTTATAAAATCAATGAAGCGCTTAAATCCAGCATGTCCTGCTTCGTCATCTTTAAACACTCCCGCATCTTGCAGTACTCTTGTAAAGACAGCTCCAACTGCTTCACGGACATACTCTGAGACATTTTCTTCAGTAAAGTTTCCTTGTTTTTTTAACTCTTGTGCCCAAGGCAAGTGCATCTCTTTCATATGATGTGGCTTCCCTAAGAGGTATTGTTCCACTTCTTGCAGTTCATCTTTCAATCTTGGAGGTAAAACAGCCAAGCCCATGACCTCAATCAGACCAATATTTTCTTTCTTGATGTGGTGGAGGTCGGCATGGGGATGAAAGATCCCATCAGGGTAGGTGTCACTAACATTATTATCTCTCAGGACCAGATCCATCTCGTAAGCATCATCACGTTTACGAGCGATCGGTGTAATCGTATGGTGTGGTGTACCATCAGCGGAATGCGCAAGAAGATCAATACTTGTATCCGAATACTGTTGCCATTTCTTCAAGATAAAGTCCGCAAGTGTCAGAAGCTGCCCTTTGTCCTCAGAAGACAAACGCAACACACTCATGGGCCAATTCACAATACCAACAGCTACTTCTGGGAAATTCTTAAAGACTACTTGTTCCCGCAACTTAGCTTTAGCCATCGGAAATTCATGACGTCCTGCTTGATAGTGATCATGGGTCAAAATAGAGCCACCGACAATTGGTAAATCAGCATTGGACCCAATCATATAGTGAGGGAACAAATCCAAAAATTCCAAGAGATTACTAAAAGAACGGCGATTAATTTTCATTGGCTTGTGCACGTTGTTCAGCACAATGGAGTGTTCATTATAATAAGCATAAGGCGAATATTGAAAGCCCCATTCTTCATCGTGCAGTTTTAAGCGGATGAGACGATGATTGCTGCGTGCTGCTTTATTTCCTCCACCATAAAGCCCTTCATTTTCAATACAGAGCGCACAAGCTGGATAACTGGAATCCTTGATCAATTTAGCTGCAGCGATAGCCTTAGGATCTTTCTCCGGCTTCGAGAGATTGATGGTGATCTCTAAATCACCATATTTTGAGTGATGATTAAAAGCAATATTTTTTGCAATATCTCTTGTCTTAACCTGATTAATTTCCTGAGTCAGTCCATAGAAATAGTCTGTCGCTTTTTTCGGGCTCTCTTGATAATTTTGCCAAAACTCATGATTAATTTGACTAGGGGTTGGGCTGATAAAATCCATCAGTGCCGCTTCATAAAACTCTTCCTCTTCAGGCGGAAAAGCGTGATTTTCACGCGCAAGTATCATGAGTTGGTCCATTAAAATCAGAGGCTCATGTTCTTCCGTAACTTTTGGTTCGTCCCAATCGTTCATGCCCAAGAAATGGAGCAATTGATTACGCCAATATATTTTATCAAGCGTTTCAATGCGATGATTTTTTTCTGCTAAATTAATAAATTCTTGAATAGCTTGATATTTATCCATTTTTACTTTTCCTACTCCACATCCAGTTTTGTTGATCCTGAACCGATTTGGGCGACATAGAAGCTTGCTGGGTAGCCAACTACTTTTTCATATTCCGCACCAACTGCTTCTTCAAAATCAGCGACTTTATCATGTGCAACTAAAGCAATTGCACAACCTCCAAAGCCTGCACCTGTCATACGTGCACCTAACACCCCTGCTTGTTTTTGTGCGGTTTCAGCTAGCGTATCAAGCTCAATCCCCGTCACTTCATAATCATCTTTGAGGGAAGCATGTGAAGCATTAAGTAATTCACCAAATTTCGTCAAATTACCCGCAACAAAAGCTTTTTGAGCTATTTTAGTACGGTTATTTTCATATACGGCATGGCGTGCACGTTTAATCAAGGTTTCATCGCCAATCAAGTCTGTGTTGGCGTCAAATTCCTCATTAGAAAGTTCCCCCAGTGATTCGATAGCTAACTTACTTTGCATACGTTTCAATGCTTCACGTGTTTCAGCAAAACGCTCATTATATTTTGATTCTGTTAAAGCACGTGGTTTATTTGTATTCATGATGACAATATCATAATCACGTAACTCTACGGGTACCATTTCATATTTAAGAGTATTACAGTCCAACAAAATTGCTTTTTTCACTTCACCAAAACCAATCGCAAATTGGTCCAAAATACCAGAGTTGACCCCAATGAATTCATTTTCAGTTTTTTGTCCGAGTTGCACAAGCTCCAAACGTGGGACTTGTAAGTTAAACAAGTCGTCTAAAACTACACCGACTAAAAGCTCTAAAGAAGCTGAAGATGATAAACCAGAAGCTGTTGGAATTTCACCATTAATAAGCAGTTCAAAACCTTTATCGATGGTATAGCCTGCGCCTTGAAGCATCACAATCATTCCTTTAACATAATTTGACCAACTGTCATCCTCTTTTTCCTTGACCTCAGTTAAATCAAATTCGATAAGCCCCGCTTCCGGAAAGTTTTGTGAAAAAAGTCTGATTTTTGTATCCTCACGTAAACGGGCCAGACCTGTTGTCCCAATTGTGATTGAAGCGGGGAAGACGTAGCCGCCATTATAGTCTGTATGTTCACCAATCAAATTAATACGTCCTGGAGAAAAGAAATATTCCACATTTTCTGTATCTCCAAAGACTTTTTCAAAACTGTTTGTTAATGCTGTTAAAACTTTACTGTTTTCTACGATTGTTGTCATTTTCTTTTCCTCATTTTTTCTCTTCTTTATGAAGTTTATAAATTGTTTTTGAATAGTATTTCTCGCCTGCTTTGAGTGTGATATCGCCCAACTCCGGAATTTGCTGACTGCCTGGCGCCACTTGTGTTTCAAAAGTGATTGCGCCATGATTGACTTCTTTTTTCCCTTGATACACTGCACCAGATTCGCCAAAATTGGCAGAAAAAATGACAATACTTGGACGATCAGTATAAACAGAAACACTTAAATCTTCAAAGCTTAAACGTGCTTGCTCTTTCTCTATGCTTGGCTCATCTAAAAGGAAAGGATGATCAAGGCCATCAACCAAAATCACTTGCTCCATATTGCTTTGAAAGACTTCCGAGAGCTTTTTACCTGAACGCAAGTCTAAATCTGTACCTGCTAACTCAGCAATATCTCCACGTACCACTTCGCTCTTGTCCAGCAAAGGAATAAAGCGAGAGGCGCCTAAACGCAAGAAATGATTGTCTATACTTTGACTTACATCCCCGGATAAATTAAGGTAAACATGACCTGTGGGGTTAAACACCGTGTCTTTATCTGATACGGCATCATATTCAATGGACCAAGCTCCATTTTCATCAAAACTGTGGGTCACAGTAACCTGCATTTGTCCTGGATAACCATTTTCGCCATCGTTTGATGTCAAGTAAAATTGAACTTTTGCTTGTTCTGCTTCCTGAAAGACTTCAAATTGCCAGAGTTTGCTTTCAAAGGAATCTTGTCCTCCATGTAAGGTTTGCGCAGCTTCATTTTGTTGCAATTGCACGGTCTTTCCCGCTATCTCCACTTGTCCGTCTTTGATACGACCAGCTGTTCGGCCAATTGTGGCACCAGGATAATTGTCTTTTTCCACATACTCTTGTGTAGAATCAAAGCCCAAAACGATTTTCTTACCATTGACTGTCCAATCCACAATTCGGGCACCATAATTGCTCAATGAGAGCGTATCTCCTGCCTTATTGGTTAAACAAATCAAATGCGCACCTAAGCCAAAGTCTTTTGTTGTTATTTCCATCATTCACCTTCTTTAAATAAGGAGAGCTAGCGTCACCGCTAGTCCTTATCTTTATTTTAATTTATTTTCGAGTTCAGCAACAATTTCTTTATGACGTTTCTCTGTTAATTTTACCTTAAGAAGATAAATAGTGAGTGAGATAATCATCAGAACGGCTGGAAGAGCGAAAGCATAAAGCTTAAATGTTGTAACCCCGTAAACTTTATTGGGATCAAAAGTTGAACCGGTCATACCAGCTGCAATCGCCACGAATCCGAAGATCCCATTTGAGAAAGCACCAGCAATTTTATCAAGTAAAGGACGCATTGCCAAAGTGACTGCTTCATTACGCACACCATTTTTCCATTGTCCATATTCGACAGAGTCTGTGATAGTCATCAAAACAGATAAGAATACAAGCTGGTAGGGTGTAGTCAGAAAGATAAGACCGAGAATTGTCATTGGCACTGAACTTCCAAAGATAAAGAAAGCATAACCGATAAGCATGGAGAGGATTGCGCCTGTCAAAACTTTACGACGGCCAAACTTCTTCGCTAAGGCAGGGAAGAGTGGCACTAAGACGATTGAGCCGATAAAGCCGACAATCCCTGTAATTGAATACAGTGCAGCTTGTCCTAAAACAAAGGTAAACATCAAAATCAAAGTTGCGGTTGTTGCCACATAGGCTAAAGCAAACAAGATATAAGACAAGGACAACCACATCAGCTGATCATTTTTCAATAATGCTTTAAACACATCAATAGTTGTTGTTTTTTGTGATTGTTGACGGATAACAGAATCCTTTTCTTGAGTCCCCCAAGCTGTAATTAAAGCTGTCCCACCTGAAACAATCGCAGCAATGACACCGAAAGCAAACCAACCGGATGCACCTTGCGCATGGTGGCCCGTCATGAGTTGAGTGAAGCCATAGGTAATCGGGATAACGAGAATAGTTGTCCCTTGGGCACCAATAGCTGAACCAAAACGCGCAAACGTTCCGAGTGACTCACGCTCTTCGTTCTTTTCAGAAAGCGCAGGAATCATTGACCAAAAGGCAATATCCTTGAAGGAATAAAAAGCATCCAGAATGACAAAAGAAATGATAAAGACAATAATAAATAAGGTTGTATTTGAACTTTTGGCTAATCCAAAGAAGTCTGAAAACATCAGAACAATCATCACAGAGGAAATCAAACCGCCAGCCACCAACCAAGGTTTAAATTTTCCCCAACGCGTGCGCGTGTTGTCAATAATGCTCCCAATAATAGGATCAAAAACAATTTCTACCAATCGAATAATGACGACAAGTGATGTCACAAGAGCAATCATTGCATCTTCATGTTCACTTCCTGCAAACATTTGACTCGTAACAAAAGCAATAAAGAATACGCTAATTGCTGCATAATAGGTATCGTGACCCAAAGCACCTAAAGCATACGAAATTCTTTGTTTCATTTTTCCTCCCTCCATCGGGAACCTCCTTTTTTCGATTTCCTTACACCGAAATCGCTTACATTAATATGATAGCATTTTCTTATTTGGAAAAGTTTCCCATTGGATAAAGAAGGCAGGAAATACTTCCTAAAATATCGCTTACAAAATGAAGGAGGCGAGCCGTTGTTGCTCGCTTCGCTCCTTGCGTATTATCGTTCTAATTTGCTAAAGCAAAAAGAACGATAATAAAAGCAAAGCTCACTTGGCTTTGCTTTTTATTTGTTTTCATTGTTTTTTATAAATAGAGTAAGCGTCAAAGAGGACACGTACTAAAATGTACAAGGGCAGTCGACTATGGACATCAAGATCAAAGTAGTTCACCTCTAAAGAGCTTTTATAGCCAATGAGGGAGACATCTGCGAGACGTACTAAAGGACTTTGCTCCGTTACAGTCAAGGTCAAAATTTTTGCGCCATGGGCTTTTGCCACTTCCGTTGCTTCAATCAGTTCTGAAGTTTCGCCACTCAAGGACAGATTGATGATTAAGCTGTTCTCTTTGACAAAACTTGCATAATAAGTCATATACTTATAGTCATCATGAAGCGTCACTGGCTTATGGAAAAGTTGGAGCTTCTTCATCATCTCTGCAGCAGCATGAGTGGAAAGACCACGCGCAAAGAGAATGATCTCATCTGCTTGGTCAATAGCACGCACAGCCTGTTCGATAGCAGTGGCCGAAATATTATGAATCGTACGTAAGAGCTCCTCTTCGTTTTTACCAATTGCAGCCAAAACTTCATTTGAAAATCCATTAATATTGGGAAGGGGCTTTTCTTTTATGGAATAACGAAATTCGGCATAGCCTGAAAAACCTTTTTTCCTTACTGTGCGATTAATCGTTGACAAGGAGCAATGCGCTAATTCTGCCAAATCTGTAATCGAAAGTTGGGGAATTTCATCATAATGCTCCTGAATAACTTGCCATGTGTAGGCTTCGGCACTTGATAACTTTTGGTTAACCATGTTTCCTCTCCTAATATTTTAAACGGTCAATTTGAATCCCTGTATACTGACTAATCGCATCAATAGCATGGTAATAACGCCCGAGATAAGCGCGTGTGTCACGCACCGTTTCTTCATCATCTAAACGTACAACTTTTTCAGCAAGTCCTTGCTCGGCTATCTCCCTTAAAAGCGCTTCGTCATTGTCCGATGGAATTAAAAGCACCAGATCCATAGCTGGAGATAAGGTATTGTCAATAAAGATGATACCTTGGTTGCCAGCGGAAGTGATAGCCTGTTCAATGTCCTTTGCAAAAGGGGCATTGTTAAAAGAACGCGCTAAACGTCTGGCTAAGGTTGATTTTCCACTTTGCCTGCCACCAATTATGCCCACAATTTTAGTGAAGTGTCTACGAAAGACGGGATTGATCTCGTTCCAGTGTAACAGTGGATGTGCACGTATCTCTGTTGCAGATATCTTAATGTCTTGCCTATCAGCCATTTCTACCTTATAAGTATGCGAATCTTGCGGAAAACGTGCGCTTAGCTCCGTCACATATTCCGGCTCTCCCACATAAAAAGTAATTTCCTGACTCTGGTAATTTTTTAATAAGTCAAACAAACGTGTAAACCAAGCATCCCATCCTTGGGGCATCGGAGGTAAATCCGTTTCGTCTAACATTGCAACATCAATATCTTCTTCGTCCGCAAAAGCTTCCTGTAAATACTGATAGCGTAGGGCTAAAGGCAAGCCAATCTTGTCCCCTCGATCATGAGTATAGCCTGATACAACTAAGAGAACCTGATCATTAAGTGCAGCGCACTTGTAGATTTGTTGCTGGTGCCCCTTATGAAAAGGAGCAAAAGTACCAAAATAAACGCCTAATCTTGTCTTTTCTGTCATTGAACTCCTCTATTCGATCTTTTTAAGCACGAACCGTTTTAGCCGCACCTGATTTTTCGTAAAGATTGATTAAGCCTGCACCTGATTTACGAATCATATCTCCAGGTTGTACAGGAGTTTCCACATCAATATGTAAAAGTGTCATTGGATTTGGAGCACGATCGATGGATTCTCCTGTTTCTGCCAAGCGTAAGTTTTTAATTGTTGTTTCGGAATGACGGAAACCTGGCCCATAAAATTCAATAGTGTCGCCTTCTGTGATGACATTACGTTGACGAATTGTCGCCACCTTACTGTCCTCATCGTAAGCAACAACCTCGCCAATAAACTTGTATTCTGGAATTTTACGACGTGCACCAAAAAGTTGTTTATTTTCATCAGGAATACCATAATAAAAACCTGTATCCAACTCACGTTGCGCAACTTTCCAAAGTTCATCGACCAAATCTGGCTTAATAGCCTCAAACTTTTCCGGACTTTCTAAATAAGCATCAATGGCCGCTTTGTAAACATTTGAAACTGTCGAAACGTAGTGAATAGATTTCATACGTCCTTCAATTTTCAAGGAATTTACACCATTTTTAATCATATCAGGAATATGTTCAATCATGCTCATGTCCACAGCAGACATTGAAAATTCTTCGGGAATTTCACCTTTGATTGATTTGCGCTCACTACCAAAAGGCATATCATAAAGGTCATATTTCCAACGACACGATTGTGAACAACCGCCGCGATTGGCATCACGCATACTCATATAGTTTGAGAGAACGCAGCGTCCACTATAAGAAATACACATGGCACCATGGACAAAGGCTTCAATTTCTACAGATGTATGTTTACGGATTTCCGCCAATTCTTCCATTGAAACTTCACGGGCTAAAACGACACGTTCCAGACCTAAACCTTGCCAGAATTCTAAAGTTTCGTAATTTGTTGCTGAAGATTGTGTAGAAAGATGAATAGGTAAACCTGGCGCTTCGGCTGCACAAATTGCAATCAATGCAGGGTCCGAAACGATAACTGCAGAAATTCCTAAATCACGCAGTGTACGGAACCATTCGCCCGCACCTTCTTCATTTCCTTCGTGTGTGACCATATTGGCCGCAACATATACCTTTGCATTATGAGCTGAGGCGTACTCTACGCCTTCACGCATCTCATCAAAGGTAAAGTTACCTGCGCGTGACCGTAAGCCATAGGCTTGTCCACCAATATATACAGCATCTGCGCCATAATCAATCGCAACTTTGAGTTTTTCCAGTGTGCCTGCAGGTGAAAGTACCTCAGGTCTTGTATAATTTTCTTGCATTTTTTCTCCTATTTTCAAGATAAGATTTTTGATAAGGTCTGCCGACCAAAACTTCTTTAATAATAAACTATGGTTTTAATAAAACCTTGCCAATATTTTTTCCAGACTCTAAATACTGATGCGCTTCCTTACCTTCCGATAAGGGAAATACAATTGCTTCAGCTGTTTCAACTTCTCCTCTTTCAAAGTAATCAAAGAGACGTTGACTTCGGCGTTCCCTTTCTGAAAAGCTGGTCAAAAAATCCCATAAGTCACCCGTTAGGATGCTTTTGGATTGGGACATCATCTTCACGAGATCAATTTGTGGTGGATTTCCTCCTGCCATGCCAAAGAAAATCAAGCGTCCTCTGTTCTTCAAAAGCTCTAAATTTTTATTCACAGTGCTGCCCACACCATCATAAACCGTGTCAAATTTAATAGCCAAGGTTTGGCGCCATTCATCTGTTCGACTTGGATAAACTTGACGCACACCACGAGAAAGAGCCAAAGCTTGTTTTTCTGCACTTGATGCCGTACCATATACTTCCATGCCATCTGCCACAAGAATTTGAGACAAGATCTGCCCGACACCGCCACTAATTCCCGTAACAAATACTTTATCCCCTGCTTGATTTTTCCCTAAATCATGCGCTAAGAAATCTGCAGTTAAACCTTGAAGACCAATACTGGCAGCTAACTTTAAATCAATATGATCAGGCAAATAAATCAGCTTTTCTTTAGGTACAGCGACATATTCGGCATTGGCAAAGGGAACATCAACAAAAAGAACTTTTCTTCCTTTCTGCTTTCCTTCGACAATTTCACCAGAGCCCTCGTATCCATTAATATAAGGGTGGTGTTCCTCGATATGATAGCCTCCTCGGCGGCGATAAATATCTGCAAAATTGAGACCAATATATGCCGTTTTGACTAGAACTTCATCTTCTCGCACTTGCGGCAAGGGAACTTCACCATATTTAAGGACATCACTCTCCCCAAATTCTTCAAAATACAAAGCCTTCATCATTTAATTTTACCTGGGTCTAAGTCATAGAAGCCATGTGATAAAGTACGCCCTGCTGGATGAAGTTTACGCACTTCTTCTTCAAGCTGAAAGGCCTTGTCTGCAGTGAAAATTCCTGCTTCAATAGCATTTTTCGCTTCAACAAACAACTTCGTAATGGCAACAAAATCCGCACCGCGTGTAAAAATACCGTCCAGTTTCCAGTGGTCAAAGCCCATTTTTACCAGATCCGAGAGCTCACTCATCATATTAAGATCATCGTTAGCAAAAATGTGTGTGCCATGATTGTCTTCAAAGATACTATAGTGGGTATCTTCCTTTTTAGGTTCCGAAACAAAAAGATTACGTTCACGGTCTTTTCCTGTCTCTTCTGTCTTAATAAAATTATAGTAATTTTGCACTAAAGGACGTTTGCTTTGATGGATAACCGTTGCGCCATAGACCAATACCTCGCCGGGTACATCTAAGTTTCCCGTCATGGCTTCAAGTTCAGCTTTGGGAAGCTCACGTGCCAATACAGCTTCGACAGCACCTTGCCCTGCCCAGAAGTTGATTTGGCGGCTTGAAGTCACCATTGTAGAAGCATCATAAGTAAATGGCAAGTCATATTTGTCTCTTTGAAGGACAAAGATAACGCCTGCATCTCCTACGGCTATGCGGTCTACTTGAATGTCTTGCAGGAAGTCTAAGAAGGGTTTGATTTTAGCCATCATGTCAACGTGCATCAGTGCATTTACAGCAACAGTCACTGTTTTCCCTGCTTCATGTGCAAGGGCTGTAATCTCACGAATCTCATCATAGCTAAGCGCTGTGGGTAAGCGTAACCCAAACTCGGCTTCACCAATATAAAGGTTGTCAGTTCCAGCAGCAAGTAGAGCTTTGGCTTGCTCCACACTTTCTGCGGTAGTAGTAATTTTAATCATAGACTCAATTATATCACTATTTATCGCTCTTGACACGCTAGATTTTCATTTTATTTTATTTTCTGGTTAACGCAAACGTAACATAAGACACAAAATTGTATTGCAAACATTTACATAATTTGTTATGATGTAGTGTAGAGCTTAATTATCAGGAAAACTTAGGAAAAAAACTATGGAATTAAAAAATTTAAACGATTTCTATGAGAAGCAAGAATACTATTCTTATGATGAGCTACATGAACAAGAAAGCCATCTTACAACGCGTGTCCACGAGCTGACTTTCTTTCTCAATGTTGCCAGCTTTTCAGTCATCATGGCCATGATGGTCTATATTTTTATTACAATGACAAGCAGTCTAGTTGCTGTTCCAGCTGCTCTTGTTGTTGGTTTTATCGTTTTCCTTGTTTGCAAAAAAGGAATCAAAAAGATCGTACACCTACTCATGAAATAATAACTTTTATTTTCTAACAGAAAAAACCTCAAGAAGAGGTTTTTTATTTTTGTCCGATTAAAACTTGCACGTGAATCGTTGCCTGAGTGGGGGGATTTTTCCTCGCTGCTTCTTTTATCTCCGGAGATACCGCCCATTCTAAAGGACTCATTTCTAGAAAATCTAAACGAAGTGCCTCAGGAATCTCAAAGCTATACTGAAGTTCTTTTTCCACGGCATTGGGATATTCTTGCTTAAAGCGTTGCATAACCTCTGTATTGTCATAGTTAACGGGAAAGCCATATACTTTACGTAGCTCTTGAAGATAATATCGATCAGGTACAATCTTGATGATATTTCCCTCTGACTGTAACACCCGGTTAAATTCTTTATAGTTGGAAGGTGTAAAAATATTTAAGACACTCGAAATAGAAGCGTCAGCAAAGGGCAATCTTGTCAAATCTGCCAAACTTAGAAAGGCTGAAAAGGGCAAGTTAGTCGCCATTTCAATACCATCCTTGGCAATATCAAAACCAAACTTGTTTCCTTGATAAGACAATAACTCCAAAAACTTACCTTCACCTGTACCCACATCCAACAAATTGCCAGGTAAAAGGGCTGTTTCAATCTCCTTAAGTACAGGTGCGTACATTCCAGCCGCGATTAAGCGTCGTCTTGGTTCAAACATCTTCTTTGTATAATGTTCCGTATCTGCTTTGGTTTGTAAAAAGTTAACATATCCTTTTTTATTCAAATTGAAGGTATGCTTATTCTCACAACGTAGTGCATAAGGCTCCAAAGAAAAGGGAGCATGACATAAAGGACAGCTGAGACTTTCTAGATTTTTTTCTAAGTATAGATAGGCTTTTTCAATTTTTTTTAACATAGGTCTATTATAGCATTTCCTCATGTGCTTTAATTTTTCGGACTTCAACTCCTCACAGGAAATAAGGAAATCCCAAACACCCAAGAAAATCTTTCTTCTATTTATGTAATATTTTATATCCCATCGCTTATTTACTCATTAAAAACAGCAAAGCTGCTTTTTTTGTTATAATAAAGAAAAAGTCAGAAAAGGAAATAAAGAAGCCAATGATTATTCGTGAACTTTGTGTTGAAAATTTTACTGAAATTCCTCAAGCTATTGCTGCAGGAGTGGAGCGTATCGAACTTTGTGATAACCTTGCTGTGGGTGGGACAACACCGAGCTATGGTGTCATTCAGCAAGCCGCTGAATTTATCGGAGACCAAAAAACTACTCTAGCTGTTATCATCCGCCCACGTGGAGGCAATTTTGTCTATAATTCTTATGAATTAAAAATCATGGAAAATGATATTCTCAAAGCGATTGAAGCTGGTGCACAAAATCTCGTTTTAGGCGCTCTAACAGAAGACAATCAAATTGACCTTGAAGCCCTTGAAACCCTCCTAGTGGCCTCTCAAGGACTTCCTGTAACCTTCCATATGGCCTTTGATGAGATTGAAGACCAATATAAAGCTATTGATACACTTATCGAAGCTGGTGTAGAAAAAATTCTTATGCATGGTGACAGTCTTGACAAACCACTCAATACCGACAAAATTGCAGACCTTGTTAAATATGCGAATGGAAGAATTGCTATTATTATTGGCGGAGGTGTAACTGTCAATAACTTTGAAGAATATGCAAAATTGACGGGAACAAATTTTGTCCATGGAACAAAAATCATTGCAAAATAAAAAACAGCTTAAGCTGCACTATCATTAATAAAAGCCACTGATTTCAGGAATCAGTGGCTTTTATTCTCAACGTTTAGCTCCTGCTCAACTTTCCCATCTGGAACGAGTACCTGTCTAATAAAAAAACCATCAAAGCAATGCTTTGATGGTTTACTGCCTTAAGGTCTTTTTATTCACAGCTTTCACTGGTGTATGATGATGGCGGGACGGAGGTTACTAGGATGATCTGCTGCGTTTACTGGAGACCCTCCAGTTAGCAATCCTCCCTGTACATTCCAAGAACTATATGAAGATACCCCAGGAGTACGTAGCCACCACCAACCAGCACCATGAGCCTCCCCAAAACCTTTTGCAGTACGTGTCCCCAAGTTAGTGAAAGGTCCTTCAGGTGTAGTCAAGCGTACCACATCCGCAAGAGATAAGGCAAAGGCTTGAGGCGTGCCACTCGGATTCACACTAGTCACATCTCCTGCCACTGCAGGGAAGTCAGCCAAGTTGGCAGGTAACCACCCCAGCGTATGAGTTTCCCAAAGTAGTTCGTCAGGCACATCTGTCCTCCAAATGATAAATGCATGTTGTACAGCAGGGACTGGAGCTGGGATGTCCACCGGTTGGACCATAGCACCAACAGCTGCATCAAGACCGTTAAACCATTCGGCAAAGACTTGGTCTTGCTGTGGGGGCATCGTATTAGGGATGCCGGCATGACGTATAATCATATGGTTGCCCGATCCCTAGTTTTCAAGGTAGAGATACTGCTCCCCTGCCATAGTAAAGACACGACCAGGAAGCATGGTGTCAAAGTTAAAGTCTGACGGTGGTGAATCAACCTCATAACGTGGGTTTGTCGTTCCCTCGTCATTCATCGAGTTGTTCTTAATTCCTGTAAGGAAAGCTTCTAAACGGCTGTCGCCACCCGGTAGAAACTCCTCACTGTTATCCGGGCTGATCAGTTGGCTGTCCACATGGATACCATAATAATAGCTGCCGTTAAAGACTGTATCTTCAATGGCCTCCGTCAGCTCTGCGGCATCCAGAAGATAAGAGCTGGCCTGTCCGGGCTCCAAGAGCGATGCCCAATAAGCCCAGCCTGTGGTGTGGTCCACTACCCAGAAATCACCGATTTGTTGGTAGGGGAGGAGATTATCCCACTGTTCAATGGTCATTGGGGCACGTTGCTGGCGCAGGTTTTGTGCTGCTTGATGTGTAACGGTTTCCCCCGGCCAAATCCCTGCGCTGTTATCAAAGGTATCCCCACTTGACCAGTAAGCATCTGTACCATCCCCAGGGTGGGTGGTGCCATCGGTTGTCCCATCTGTTGCCCCTGCGCCTGCGATATAGTCTCGGGCATGACCGGCAGCTGCGGTCCTTAGGTCTAAGTTATCATGGTTGAAGGTTGGCATGTACCATGGGGCTGTTTCGCCTTCACGGCTCCAGCCAAAGGTCAGCTGAGCGTAGCGGTTAAAGGCGCTGGAGTTTCCCGTATCGGCACGCTGATTGATATTGTTTGCGCTTGGGATCCAAGTGATCCAAGTCGCTAAGTTGCCCCGTTCACTGCCAGCGACGAGGGGCGTAAAGTCCTCGTCTCCTCTTTGGTACTCCAAGAACTCGGACAGGCGGATACGGGCCATGATGGGGCGTTCGCCATAGTTTTCCACAAAGACATCCTTGTTTTCGGTGTCTCTGTTGTAGTAGTCGTGTACACGGCCACCGACATTGACCTGTATGGTATTTTCTCGGTCATTGATGGCTTGTTGGTTGAAGGCTTGGAAGGCCATGGTCCCGCCGATTAAGCCAAGCAAGGAGAGGATGGCGATGTTCCGTAGTTTACGTTTCTTTTCTGGTGTCATAATAATACCTTTTCCCTTTCTTTGTCTTTCTTTATGATTCTTTTTTATCTTTACTTCTTTTAACCTGACCCTCCGCACTAAGGGTCAGAGGACGGAAAAAACGCTCCAGTGGTCCAGAGCGTTTTGGGGCAAGTTGAAAAAGACGGTCTTCTACCGCTGTGCTGTGCTGTGCTGTGCAAGACATATATAAAGAGAGTAGATGTGTTGGTTACTTGATTGATAGATGGGATAATCTTTTTGAATGGAGCGATTCTAT
>ERZ1034925.554-NODE-554-length-15730-cov-17.732695_pt1 | contig 15730 bp, 7 predicted proteins | sample MGYA00520687_ERZ1034925 | MGnify/ENA primary metagenome ERZ1034925 (study PRJEB33766, sample SAMN09781758) | gut metagenome | biome: gut microbiome | host: Homo sapiens | place: Madagascar | study: EMG produced TPA metagenomics assembly of the PRJNA485056 data set... | reverse complement strand
ATAAAATAAAAAGGAGGATACTCATGGATAAGAAAATTTTATTAATCTGTCTCATAGCTATTGTGGCATTTTCAATATCTTGTGTAAGTGCAGCAGATAGTAATGAGATAGCTATGAATTCATCTGATGCAGTCGGTATTAGTGAAGATGTATCTGTCGATGATGTTGTATTTGCTAATCAGATAAGTTCAGAGGATTCTCAGGTAGTTGGCGATTCTCCATCTGGTGAGGTGTGGGTAGCAACTACGGGTAGTGATGATAATGATGGTAGCCAAGCTAGTCCTGTAGCTAGTGTCAGCAAAGCTGTAGACTTAGCTCAAAGCGGATCTACTATTCATATTAAAGAAGGAACTTATAATCAGGGAAAAATAAGTCTTAATAAAACTTTATCTTTTGTTGGTGAAGGTAATGTTATATTAAGTAGTAATGGTGCAAATGTATTTGGATGTCTTGAAAATGACTGTACTTTAGAATTCACTAATCTTGTTTTCACAGGGGTTTCATCTGCTAGTGGTAGTTCCTGTGGTTTAAGTGTAGGTGGTAATGGAAATCTTAAAGTAATTAATTGTACTTTTACAGATATTAGTGCTAAATTTGGTGCAATGCAGTTATACACAACAGGTGTTGCAGATATTATTAATTCTACAATAAAAGATGTAGTTAGTGGAGCATCTAATGGTTGTATTGTGTATATTTCTGGTTCAGGTACATATAACTTTAATAATTTATCTATTATCAATCCTAAATTAGCAGATAGTGTTGTTGCTGGCAGCCAATATGCATTTTTAAGAAATGTATTTTATTTAAATAATAAAGAAGCAACAGTAACTTTAACTAATTCTATTATAACTGGAGCTAGTGGGCCTATGCAAGCAGTTGTTGAAAGCAGAAGTAAATTAACTATTTCTAACACTGTAATTTCTAATAATGTAGTTGGAAAAACTACTGCTTCCTATGGTAAGTATTTATTATATGTGGGAGATTCAACTGCTTTAAATATGACTAATTGTATAATTGAAAATAATACATTTGCTGATTCTAGCAGTGCATTAATTTATTTCAATTCTGCTTGTAAAGCTAATATAACTTATTCATCTATTGTTGATAATGGATTCAGTAAAAATGTAGATGTCAAATCTGGAATTACTCCAACTGTTAATTTAGATTACAACTGGTGGGGAACTAATACTTACACTGGTGACAATGTAAATAAATGGGTAGTTATGAGTACTCCTGAGACTACTATTAATGCTGAAAGTGGTAAAGCTATTGATGTAAGTGTTAACTTCAATCATTACACTGATGCTTCTGGTAGTATTCAAGATTTAGCTCAATCTATTTCTGGAATTAATGTTGACTTTAGTGCTGTTAGTGGTACTTTAAGTAAAAATAATGTAGCTAGTGTAGATGGTATAGCTACTGTAACATACACTACTACAACTAATGATAAAATCACTGCTAAATCAGGTAGTCAAAGTTTAACTATTGATGTTGTTGCAAAACAAGCAGCAGCTGATATTTGGGTAGCAACTACAGGTAGTGATGATAATGATGGTAGCCAAGCTAATCCTGTAGCTACTATTGCAAAAGCTATTGAACTTGCTGGTGATGGTTATACTATTCATATTGCTGATGGTAATTATGTAAATGATAAAACTTTAAGCATTTCTAAAAGTTTAACTTTAGAAGGTAGTGCTAATACAGTAATTGATGGTAATGCTTCAAAAATTATGGAGGTAACTGCTGATGCAACTGTTGTTTTAACTAATTTGTCTTTCACAAATGGTAATGATGCTCTTGTAGGTGCTATTTCAAATGAAGGTAAGTTAACCATTTCTAATTCTAACTTTTATTCAAATAAGGCCACTGGTAATTCTGGAACTATAATTACTAATAAAAATAAATTAAATATTAATAATTCTAAATTTTATCAAAATTCTGCAGGTAAAGGTGTTGTAAACAATCAAAATGATGCATTATTAGTTATTGATAATTCTGAGTTTTATAATAATGATATGACTTCATTTTCTAATTCTTATGGTATAGTTTATACAACTTCAGCAAATGCAACTATCTCCAATACCGTATTTAGAAATAATGCTGTTAAATATGGTGGAGCTATTTATGCAACTAAATCATCTGATGCAACTATAGGTATTGTTAATATAATTAATTCTACATTTGAAAGTAATAATGCAAATACTGGTCAGGGTGGAGCATTATTTGTTTCTGGTGGAGAATGTATTATAAAAGAATCTATGTTTATTAATAACAAAGCTAATCCTGGAAAATTCAGTGGTGGTCAGGGAGGAGCAATATACACTTCATTAAACGGTAATGTCAGTGTTGCAGATTCTGTTTTCAAAAACAATCAGGCTAAATTAGGTGCTGCATTATACTTAAACGGTGGCAGTAATTCAACCATTTCATATTCAGTTTTATTAAATAATGTTGCTGAAGGAGACTATGCAATATCTAATGCTGAATCTGCATCTGGTGTGGCTACAGTTAATTACAACTGGTGGGGAACTAATTCTCCTAAGAATTTAGTGCCTTCAACAGTAACATTAAACAATTGGGTAATTATGAGTGCAGATCCAACTACTGTAACAGATGCTGAAATAGGTGATGTAAAAACAATATCTGTTAATTTCAACAAATATTCAAGTTTTGATACTATAAATGACTTGTCAAAACCTCTTCCTGCTATTGATGTAGAATTTAGTGCTGTTAATGGTACTTTAGCAAGTAATCTTGTTTCTACTGTTAATGGTGTTGCTGCTGTTTCATACACTGTAAACGGCAACGATCAGATTGCTGTTAAATCAGGTAGTCAAACTTTAACTATTGAAGTTGTTGCAAAACTTCCAGTAACTGATGTTTGGGTATCTGCTAGTGGTAGTGATGCAAATGACGGTAGTCAGGATAGTCCTGTAGCTACTATTGCAAAAGCAATTGAATTAGTTGCTGAAGGTTACACTATTCATGTAGGTGAAGGTACTTATATTGCTAATTCTTTAACAATAGCTAAATCATTTGCAATAATCGGTTCAGGAAAAGTTATCATTGATGGTAATGCTTCTAAAATCATGAATATAAATGAGAATACAATTGTTAACTTCACTAATGTTGCATTTACTAATGCATTAAATAATTACGGTGGAGTTATGCAAAGTAAAGGAACTGTAAACTTAAATAATGTAAGCATTTACAAAAACACTCAAAAATCAGGAAGTACTCCTACTGTAAGTTCAATATATAATACTGGTGTAATGACTATTGCTAATTCAAATATTTATGAAAATGACGGTTACGGATTAATATTTAATTCAGGTAATCTTGATATTATCAATACATCTATTTCCAGTAATAATGTTGCTAAAGGTACTACTTATGCATTTTTATATATTGATAGTGGTGCTGTAAATGTAATTAACTCTACACTATCTGATAATACTGCTAGATTAGGTGGTATTTGGCTTAATAAAGGAACTTTAAATGTTAATAATGCAACATTTGAAAATAATGTAGTTACTGTAGGAAATGGTGGAGCAATTCACATTGAATCTGATTCAAGTACTGCAACCATTAAAGATTCCAAATTCATTGGAAACAAAGCTAATAAAGATGGTGGGGCTATTTATAATAAAGGTACCTTAAATATTGAAACTTCCATTTTTGATGCTAATGCAGCTTCCAATGGAAATACTGGTTATCATGGTGATGATATTTACAATTCAGGTATCTTAACTCTACATTACTCTGCATTACTTGGAAAAGGAACTAATAAATTAATTTACAATGAAGGTCGTGAACCAAGTGCTAATGCCCAATACAACTGGTGGGGAACTAACAGCAATCCTTCAACTTTAGTTGGTGCTGGTTTAGATTATGATGATGAACCATGTGATGATGTTGATGTTTCTAACTGGGTTGTCATGAGTGTTGATCCAACAAGTATTGAAAAGGTCATAGTTGGAAATGAAAAAACATTAACAGTTAACTTCAATCATTATAATGCAAATGGCGTAATTAAAGAATTAGCTAAATCTATTCCATCTATTAATGTTAATTTTGAAGCTGTTAACGGAACTTTATCCAGTGATGTTGCAGCTACTGATAATGGGGTAGCTAGTGTAACTTACACTGTAAAAGGTAATGATCAAATTACTGTTAAATCAGGCAGTCAAACTTTAACCGTTCCAGTTACCACTAAAGAATTAACCAATATTGTAACTAATAATACATTCTTTGATTACTTTGGTGATGACGGAATGTTATTGGGAGATATTACTTTTGATACTTTAATATTCAAAGGAGAATTCTCTAATCTTGGTGTAAATGTTGTTTATGTTCCAAGAGCTATTGTTATTAATGGTGATAATGCAGTATTAAGAAATATTGCAATAATGTGTGAACAAGGAACTACTTTAAATAATTTAACTTTAAATGCTACCAATTATGTTGCTGATACTGATGGTGCTCTTATATATGCTATCGGTAGTGATGTCACAGTGAATAATATTACTATTGATTATAATGCTACTGATGGTTCTAATAATGCAATTGCAGTTTATGCTAGTGGTGCAGATAACTTTAAATTAGTAAACAGTACAATTACTTTTACTGGAAACAATGTTGACGGTAAAGTATTTGCTCAAGGTATAAAAATAGCAAAAAGTAACAATGCCGTTGTTGATTCAAACATAATTACTACTTCATGTCCGTTAGTGGATGTTGATTACAGCCATTGGGGAAGTATCGACACTGATTTGGTATTTGCAATTGGTGTGGAAAAATCAGAAAATGTTAAAATTATTAATAATGTAGTGGATAATTCTGCTTGGACTAAAGGAAATAATGCTAATTTCCCTACTTTCGATGCATTTATTGCTCATACTGCTAATAATTTATTGCTTAAAAACAATACTATTTCTCATACTGATTTAATAACTCCGAAAGGAACTTCAAGTTATATTTATGCACTTGATTTTTATGAATCCAACAGTGTAATTGTTGAAGATAATCGTGTATTACTTAATACTACTGGTGGTAAAGAGGGTGCCGGTGCTGCTTATGCTGTACAGGTTACAGGTCCTTATAATAATTTTGTAGTTAAAGGAAATAATTTAACCACAGTATCTAATGGTCCTAATTTAGGAGTGTACTCACAAAATTATTATGGTACTACTGAAATTACTGCTGAGAATAATTGGATTAATGTAACTGGTTTTGCTGGACCTGCTGACTTTGCTTTGGTTTCAGGTATGGAATTCCAGGATACTGTAGCTAAAGCATATAATAACACTATCTATGTTCAAAATGTAAACGAATATAATGATGATAATAATATTGCAGGAATTACTTATGTACAATCAACCAGCGGAAGCCACCAATTTGATATTCAGAATAATACCATTTATTCTGAAGGAAAATATGCAGTATTAATTAAATCTGCTAAAGATTCACAAATAATTGGAAACACATTGTATGCACATGAGTTAAACGGTGATGATGCAGCAATATTTAAATCAGGAACTAATAATGTAGTTAAAAATAATTATCCTATGTCTACCGATATTATAATTGATGTAAATAATGCATGGATTGGTAAAGAAGCAGTTATTGGCATAACTCTTAATTCTGCTGCAACTGGTACTGCAAACATCATGGTTGGTGGTAAAACTTACACTGTTAATTTAACTGATGGTAAAGCTACTTTAAAAGTATCTGATTTACCTGCTGGTGAAAATACTGTTAAAGTGGATTATGATGGTGATGGCAAATTTAAATCTTCAACCAACAGCACAACATTTAAAGTATTTGATGGTATTGTAACTAATGAAACATTCTTTGATTACTTTATTAACGGTACTTTAGCAGATTATGTTCCTGAAGGTGCAACTTTAGACTTCAGAGGTAAATTCTATAGTCATGATGATGTTAAATTTGATTTGGTTATTAATAAACCAATTAATATGATTTCAACTACTGGTGATGCATTCATTGATTTAAACACTACTGCAGGTAGTTTACTTGGAGAAAATCCAGGTTCATGCTTCACAATCAATAATGGAGGTTCCGGATCCAATGTGTCTGGTATTATATTCCATAACACTCAGGTTTGGATTTATGATGCTCATAATGTAGTTTTAAATAATATTAGTGTAATTGTTGAAAATAAAAGAGTTGGTTCTGGTGTTGGAACTACTGCTATACGTCACGGATCTACTAATGTAACTCTTAAGAACAGCTACATTTACACCAGCAATAATGGTGGGTCAAGCAGCATTGTTTTAACTCACGTTCAAAATTGTACTGTTGAAAATAACACTATTGTCGGTGAAGGTAATGTAGGTAATTTACTTTACTTGAATACCTTTAATGATGCAGGCTGTGATTTAAGTAATGATTACAATAAAATCATCAATAATAAAATAACAGGTCCAAGTCCTGCTGCGGGAATTTGTTACGGTATTGGAATTAACGGTAATAATAATTTAATTGCAGGAAATGTAATTAATTATGCGGGTAATGGTATTGTTCCTGCATGGGGTGCTACTCCTAACAACAACACTTACTGTGACAATGTTTTAATTGGAGGAGCTAGTATGAGTGTTGCAGCTAGTTCTATTGCTTACAACAACACTGTTTCAGGTACTTTAACTATAGGATCAGATTCAGTTGCTTACAATAACACTGCAAAAGCTATATCTGTCAGTTCTAATTCTGTTGTATCTAACAGCAGTGCAACTGCAGCTTTAACAGTTCAGGCAGGAGCTAAAGTAGCTAATGTAACTGCTGCTTCTTTATCTGTAAACGGTAAAAATGCAGTTATTGAAAATGTATCTATTAGTGGTGTTGGAACTATTAAATCCAGTGCAACTAACACTACATTAATTAACTCCACATTTGGAGGTATGCTTACTGTTCAAAGTGCTAAAAACACAATTAAATATAATAATATTGTACTTGCTATTGGTGATGCAGCAATTCTTGCAACTGGTGGAGATAATGTAATTACCAATAACTATTTAATTGCTGGAGATAAATTAGGTGATAATGCAGTTAATTCTACTGTTGAAACAAACATTGTAAAAGACAACCTTCCTGGAGGAATTGTCAATGTTACAATTACTGCAAAAGATGTATTTGAAGGCAGTGATGTAATAATTGATGTGACTGTTGATTCATTATCTAATTTAACTGAAAAATTCATGCTTAAAATCAATAATAAAGAATATGTTCTTTCATTTACCGATTCAAAAGCTAATGTAACTATTTCTGATTTGACTGCAGGTAAATATGATATTGCTGTAACTTATGGTGATGAAACATACACTTTAATTAATGCTACTTCTGATGTCTCAGTTTACGGAAATGTTGTAACTAATGAAACATTCTTTATCTACTTTGATGAAGACGGATTATTAAGAGAAGAAGTTCCTTTCGATGAATTAATATTTAAAGGAGAATTCTCAGATATTGTAAATCTTATTTCTATTACAACTCCTCTTAAAATAACCGGCGATAATGCAGTATTAAGAAACATAGCATTTGCTGTGCTTTCAGATAATGTAGTATTAAACGGATTAACTTTAATCTCTAATGTTTCATGTGCTGATAATGGTGGAGCTCTCATATTGGTAGCTGGAAATAATGTAAATGTTTCTAATATGAACATTAGCTATATTATTAAAGAAAGTGTAGATGCTGTTGCAATTAATGCAAATGGTGTTTCAAACTTAAATGTTGTTAACAGCAATATTTTCTTTGAATCATGTCCTAAAGATGATACATTAACTGCATCTGCTATTAATATAGATGGTGTTTCTAATTCATTCATTAATGGAAATAATATTACTGCTGTTTTACCTTACCTATTTGCATCTAATTATGATATGAAATACTTCATGATGGGTGTAAACACTGTAAATCCAATTAGGATGAGGGAATGTAATAATGTAACATTTTCCAAAAACAATGTAAACACTACTGCAAATGATGGAAGTGCTAGCTTCCCTACTTTACAATGTATGTTTATTGTCGGATCTAATGACTGTGTAATTGACGGAAATAATTTCTCAATGATTGATACACTTATTCCTGCTGGTACAAGCAATTACCTCTATGGAATTAACATTGGATACAATAAAAACTTAATGATTTCCAATAATGACTTTAAAATGTCTACTGCTGGGGGTAAAGATGCTGCAGGTACTGCATATGCAATACAAGGTGTAGAATGTGAAGTATCTATGATTGGAAACAACATTACAAGTATAAGTAACGGTCCAAACTTAGGTATTTACTTTGCAAGTATGACTGGCGGAACATCTGAACTTTACATTGCAAATAACTTAATTAATGTAACAGGTTTAGCTTCTGCTAGTGGTAGCTGGGCTTTAGTTTCAGGTATTGAAGTGCAAAACGGTAATGCAAAAATATACAACAACACAGTCTACACTTACAACGTGGGTGATTATAGTCCTGAAAATTATATGTATGGTATCAGTTATGCTCAATACATGTACGGAGACCGTTCATTTGATATACGTGACAACAGAATATATGTTGACGGCCATTATGCAGTTTCATTTATTAATGTAGACGGATCTAATGTAACTGGCAACTTATTGATTACCCGTGATTTAGGTGGAGATGCTGCTGTTGAAATTAAAGCAGGTAAAAACAATGTAGTTGAAAACAACTATCCTAGAAGTTCTGATTTAATATTCAACATTACTTCTGAAGAACCTGGAAAAATTTTAATTGATGTGACTATTGATAAAAAAGCTACTGGAAACATTGCTGTTGTTGTAGACGGTGACAAATATGATGTAGCTATTGTTAATGGTTCTGCTAAATTAACTTTAAGTGATTTGCCTGCTGGAGTATATTATATTGAAGCTAAATATAATGGAAATTCCATTGTAACTGAAAGTTATAATTCCACTAAATTCACTATTGATTTAATTGATTCTTCAATTGCTGTTGAAGCTAAAGACATTAAATGCGGTGAAGAAGCAGTAATTACTGCAACTGTTGCTAATGGTGCAACAGGAACTGTTACATTCTTCGTAAATGGTAAAACCTATGTTGTAGATATTACAGATAGTGTAGCTACTTTAAAAATAGCTGATTTAACTACTGGTGATTATCCTGTATTTGCTTACTATAATGGTGATAAATACTATAAAACTTCATACAATTCAACAACATTCAATGTAGCTAAATTAGCTTCTACAACTACTGTCAATGTTAGTGATATTAAAGTTGGTGAGGATGCTGTTATTAGTATTGCTGTTCCTGAAATAACTTCTGGAGTAGTTAGTGTTACTGTTGGTGATGCAATTTATAATGTTGCTGTTGTTGATGGTAAAGGTACTTTAACTTTATCTGGTTTGGCTAGTGGTTCTTATGATGTTGTTGCTAAATTTAATGGTGATGACAAATATTTAGCTAGTGAAGATAGTGCTAAATTCAATGTAACTAAATTAGCTTCTACAATTGATATTGCTGTTGATAATATTAAAGTTGGTGAAGATGCCGTAATTGGTGTTGCATTACCTGAAGCTGCAACTGGTGAGGTAATTATAAGTGTTAATGGTAAAAATTACACTGTTATGACTAAATATGGAATGGCTAGTGTAACCATCTCTGATTTGGCTAATGGTACTTACAGTGTAGATGCATTCTATAATGGTGATGACATTTATGCACCTATTAAAAACTCTACTGCTTTTACTGTTTCCAAAGTGTCTGATTATAATATGACTGTTGATATTGCAGATATTATTAAAGGTGAAAATGCTACAATAACTGTTAGTGTTCCTGAAGACGGAACCGGAAATGTAATTGTAACAATAAACGGTACAGATTACAAAGGAACAGTTGTTAACGGTACTGCTAAAGTTATTATTCCTGGTTTGGATGAAGGAACCTATAAAGTAGTAACATTCTATACTGGAGATAATAAATACGATTCCATGGTTGTTAACGGAACTATAACAGTTAATAAAAATACTAAAACCACTTTAACAATGGATAATCTTGTAAAATACTTTAATGGTCCACAAAAACTCATGGCTAAACTTGTTGATGGATTTGGAAATCCAATAGCTAATGCAACTGTTTACTTCACAATAAATGGTAAAGTTTATGCCAGAATCACTGATGAAAATGGTACTGCTTCAATAGCTATTAGATTACTTCCTGGTGAATACAAAGCAAGTGCATTATTTAATGGAACAAAAGATCATGATAAAGCAACAGCTAATGCAACAGTAACTGTTAAAAGCACAATATTCGGAAATGACACTACATTATACTTCCGTAATGGAACACAATATATGGCTAAATTCTTAGACAGTGATGGAAAAGCATTAGCAAATACTGATGTAAAATTCAATATTAATGGTGTGTTCTACACTCGTGTAACTGATGAAAATGGTATAGCTAGGTTAAATATTAGATTAGACCCAGCATCATATATCATAACAGCTTACAACCCAGTAACTGGCGAACAAAAAGCTAATAACATAACTGTTCTACCAAGAATAATTGCTAAAGATCTCTCCATGAAATATCTTGACGGCAGTTCATTTAACGCAACACTTGTTGACGGTCAAGGTAAAGCAATATCTGGTGTAAACATAACCTTTAATATAAATGGTGTTTTCTATCATAGAACAACCAATGCTGATGGAGTAACTAAATTAAACATTAGATTAATGCCTGGTGAATATATCATAACATCAATGTATGATGAGTGTTGGGCATCAAATAAAATAATAATTTCAGCTTAAGAAGTTAAATTTCAACTTCTTAACTTTTTTCTTTTTTTAACTTATTTTAAAACATAATTATTAAATAGTATACACTCCAAAAATATGAATGTATATTAAATAATTTTTTAAGCTAGTTGCTTAACTTTTTATTTTCTACTAAACTTTAGAATATACAATTTTGAGGTGTTTAAATGAAAACAACTGTTAGTGTAATTAAAGCTGATATTGGAAGTGTGTCTGGACATTGTGTAGCACACCCAGATTTAATGGATATTTGTGATGAAGTTTTAGCAGAAGCTTTAGAGACAAATATTTTAACTGATTATTATATCTCCCGTTGTGGAGACGACATTGACTTGATTATGACTCATAGAAATGGGGAAGAAAACGAAGAAGTTCACGAAACTGCTTATAATGCTTTTATGAAAGCTACTGAAAGAGCACGTGAATTAAAATTATACGGTGCAGGTCAAGATTTATTATCTGACACCTTTTCTGGAAACATTAAAGGTATGGGTCCGGGTGTTGCTGAAATGGAATTCAAAGAAAGGCCAAGTGACCCTGTTTTAGTATACTGCTGTGACAAAACAGAACCTGGTGCATTTAACTTACCTATTTTTAAAATGTTCGCAGATCCATTTAACACTGCAGGTCTTGTTATTGACCCAAGTTTACATGATGGATTCAAATTTGAAGTATTTGATGTAATTGAACACAGAAAAGTTATCTTAAACTGTCCTGAAGAAATGTACGATTTACTCGCATTAATCGGTTCTACTGGAAGATACGTAATTAAAAGAGTATGGAAGAAAAACGGAGAAATCGCAGCAGCTATCAGTACTGAAAGATTAAACTTAATGGCTGGAGAATACGTTGGTAAAGATGACCCTGCAGCTATTGTAAGAGCACAATCTGGTTTCCCAGCTAATGGTGAATGTGTAGAACCATTTGCATTCCCTCACATGGTAAGTGGATGGATGAGAGGTTCCCACAACGGTCCTATGATGCCTGTATCTGAAAGAGATGCAAACCCAATTAGATTTGACGGACCACCTAGAGTAATCGGTTTAGGTTTCCAAGTATCTGATGCTAAATTAATAGGTCCTGTTGACTTATTTGATGACCCTGCATTTGATCCTACTAGGGAAGAATCTGCAAGAATCGCTACCTACATCAGAAGACACGGTCCATTTGAACCTCACAGATTACCTGCTGAAGAAATGGAATATACTTCATTACCTGGTGTAATGGCAAAACTCGAAGACAGATTCGAAGATATGGAATAAATTTAAGGGATTTTAATTAATCTCTGCTTTTTTTTACTTTTTTTAAGTTATTGTAAATCAAATACTTTATTTTTAAGCTGCAGATGGTAAAAGGTGACGGTTTTTTATTAAATGGTGGAATTTAATTGATTTTTTGTTTAAATTAAACCATGAATCATTCTAAGAGCATCTAATAATCCATGACTATATTCGATACATCCAAATGCTGTACGCATATCTTTTTTCTTTTCAAGATAATATTTTGAATCGTTCATATAATCAACAGCTCTGTCATAAACTTCTTTTTCTTTACCTTCAAAGTTTATGTCTTCAACCTGTTTCAGATTGCGTTCCAATTTCTTAATGTCAATACTTATTTTTTCTGCACTTTCTAAATCATTCATTTAAGTTGTCTCCATACGTGATATATTCTTTGCCCTACTGTAATGTAGGATAATATTACTAAAATTATTATGGTGTATGTAAAGTAAATTGGGCTTGTTAAATATCCGATAATTGCTCCGATCATTAATATTATCATACGGACAGCTCTTTCAGCTATTCCAACTTTACATTCAACTCCCTGGGACTCTGCTCTAGCTCTAACATAACTGACTGTAATTGCTGAATGTATGGCCAGAACACCGATAAACCAGTCACAGTATCCTCCAAATATTATTCCTATGTAGATTATGGCGTCTGCAAATCTGTCCATTGTTGAGTCCAGAAATGCTCCAAATTTTGAAGTTTTGTTGTGATATCTGGCTACTGCACCATCTACAACATCTAAAAATCCGCTTAGTAAAATAGCTAATGTTCCAATAATCAGTAAATGATTGGCAAATCCGTAAGCAGCAAGAACTGCAATAAACGGAGAAATCACTGTTACGATATTCGGATTTATATTTAAATGTTTGGCCAGCGGATTTAATATTTTTGTTAAAAAAGGACGTAGACTTTCAAGCATAATTTATATATAAAGATTTTACTCATATATAATTGTTCACAAAATATTCGGGTAATTTAATGAAAATATTAAAAACTAATCAAAATAAAGTAGATAAAAAGGTCATTGATGAGGCTGTAAAAGTTTTAGCTGATGGCGGAGTTATTTTATATCCTACAGATACTGTTTACGGTTTGGGAGCTAATATTTTCAATAGAAAAGCTGTTAAAAGAGTTTACAATATTAAGAAAAGAAGCTATTTAAAACCGATTTCTCTTTTAGTTTCTTCTAAAGATGCAATTCCTTTAGTTTCCAAGGCTTCTGTAAACCAGCTTAATTTTATGGACAAATATTTGCCTGGACCTTATACATTTATTTTAAAAAAGTCAAAAATTGTTCCGAGACATCTGACAAGCGGGTCTGCTAATGTGGGTATCCGTGTTCCTGAAAGTGAGATTGCATGTAATTTAGCTAAACTTTTTCCAATAACTACCACCAGCGCCAATATATCAAGTGAAAATACATTGGGCACTCCTGAAGAAATATTGAAACAATTAGGATGTGAAGTTGATTTGGTTATTGATGTAGGTCCTTTAAAATCTAAAAATCCATCAACAATCATTGATTTGACTGCTGAAGAACCTATTTTTGTTAAAAGGTAAGCTTAAAAATATATACTTTGTATAACTAAATAATATATTATGAAAGTCTTGGCTAATTTTGAGGATAATCATAAAATCCCAACTAATTCAGGTATTGATAATCTATTGGACGGGGGAGTGGAAAAAGGAACTGTTACTCAGATATTCGGTCCGCCCGGTTCTGGTAAAAGTAATATCTCTTTGGTATTGGCAGTTAATGTAGCTAAACAGGGTAAAAAAGTTGTTTATGTTGATACTGAAGGGGGAATTTCAATCAACAGAATTAAACAAATAGCAGGGGAAGATTTTCCTAAAATAGTTAATAATATTATAGTTTTTGAACCGACTTCATTTTTAGAGCAAAATGAAAATCTTAAAACTATTGAGCTCTGGATTAGAAAGCATCATGATGATGTGGATTTATGTGTTTTGGATTCAGCTGTTGCTCTTTATCGTGTTGATGATATGAAATCTTCAAGACTTAATAAGGAATTAGGTAAACAGATGGGGATTTTAGCTAAAATAGCTCGTAATTATGATGTTGCAGTTGTACTTACCAATCAAATTTACAGTTCTTTTGATGATGATAACAAGGACGTTGTTAAAGCAGTCGGAGGAACTATTTTGCAGTACTGGAGTAAAACTATTATTCAGTTAGAGCGAAATGATGAGTTTAATAAAAGAGTAGCTACACTAAAAAGACATAGAAGTATCGGTGAAGGTAAACAGACTACTTTTAAAATAGTGGAAAGGGGAATTATTTAAACATTAATTTTATAAATAACTTAAAATAAATAATTACTTTGGAATTTTATTATTATGTGATTTTTATGAAAAATAATTTAAGCAGTTATGAGGAAGGTAACATAAAACATCCTAAAAAGAAATTTGAAAAGGTTGTAAGAGTTCCTCCTGAAGGATATGAATCTTCAAATGATTTTTTTGAAGATGTATTCATGGATAAAGATATGATTTGGATGGGTCAAAATACAAATCATTTACATGGTGATATTATAGCTGATGCTATGGCTAGCTGTGCTAAAGCTAAAGAATACTGTAAATATCCACCTCCAGAAGGATTTTCAGAACTTAAACAATTAATTTTAGACGATTTAGGTTTTAAAAATTCAGATGTTTTATTAACTGCTGGAGCTACTGAATCATTATACCTTTGTATGCAGGCATTATTGGGACCTCAGGATAATGTGGTCATGTCTGATCCTGGTTATTTAATTATCGGAAACTTTGCAAACAGATTTGCAGGTGAAGTAAGGTATGTTCCGGTTTATAATGAGGAATGTGGCTATAAATTAACTCCAGAACTTCTTCGTGAGAATATGGATGAAAATACTAAAATGGTAGTTTTAATCGATCCATTAAATCCATTAGGTTCAGGTTATACTGAAGAAGAAATAAAAGAGTTTGCTGAGATTGCTATTGAAAATGACATTTATCTTTTAGATGATGTAACATACAAAGATTTTGCAAGGAATCATTATCTGGCTGCAGATTATGCGCCTGAACAAACCCTGACTATTTACAGTTTTTCAAAAATATTCGGAATGGCTGGTGTTAGGATTGGGGCAGTGGTTTCAACTTCCGATATCATTGATGTTTTAAAAAATGCAGTTGTCAATGATTTGGGAGTTAATATAATTGCTCAGTATGGTGCAATTGCAGGTTTAAAATCCAAAAGCGAATGGGAAGATAAAATAAAATCAATCACATTCAATAATCAAAAATTAATTAAAGAGGTTGTTGATGAAATTGATGGTGTGTTTTTACCAGTTTATCCGTCTGAAGCTAATATGATGGCAATTGATTTATCTGGTGCAGGTATCAGTCCTAAAGATATGTCAAATTACTTGCTTAAGAGAAAAATATTCACAAGGGAAGGAGAATATACCAGTAATTTATTTGGGGATAATTATTTGCGTATAAGTTATTCTATTCCTGAGGAGCAAATAAAAGTATTCTGTGAAGAATTCCCTAAAGCTGTTGAAGCATTAAGGAAATAATCATGTGTTTCGAAATTATGGATGAGGATTTCAGATTCAGATATCATCATCCGCTACCTAATTTTTATAA
>ERZ1034925.545-NODE-545-length-15879-cov-12.676694_pt1 | contig 15879 bp, 17 predicted proteins | sample MGYA00520687_ERZ1034925 | MGnify/ENA primary metagenome ERZ1034925 (study PRJEB33766, sample SAMN09781758) | gut metagenome | biome: gut microbiome | host: Homo sapiens | place: Madagascar | study: EMG produced TPA metagenomics assembly of the PRJNA485056 data... | reverse complement strand
ATAATATAGTTTTTTCCCAGCAGAGTTGTCTGGGTTGATACCATTGTGGCAAATGGTGCGGGCAATGATGTAATCTGAAAACATCTCTGGATCGGCACCAAAATACTCTAACAAAGTATATACATCTTCTGGCTCTATTGCTTCTTTCACTTTATCTTTATCATAACTCATACCCGCACCTCCTTAATTAAAAAATTCAGATGGGTCAACCAAATTAAACATATAATCAGTTACAAAAATAGTTTTATATCTACACGTTCCTTTGTCCGCCCGCATCCAACAAATTACTCTGTTATGTTTACCACGTCTATTTTTATAAATACTTTTTTTGACATTTGGAGTCGGTAAAGAAGGATTTGAATCAAGAATTCCTTGAATATCTTCTATGTCTTCTTGAACACAATCTACCATTATCTCACCATAGTCGATTCTGTTTGCAATTGATTTAGCCCCAGCAAGCATTGTCTGGTCTAATACCTTTTCTTGCTTATAACTTGCATTGATCTGCGTGTTTGACAAAAGAAAAATATTATTTTCTACTGCAATATCTTTTAACTTAGAAGACATAAGAAAAAGAATTTGGTCTTCTCGTACTTTAACACCCGTGCCACGAGAAATTTCTTCAATCATTTTAATAGACGAAGTTAAATAATCAAAAACAACACATCTAATAGATAAGTCTTCGCCAGTATCTTTGTCAATTATTTTGTGCTGTCGAATATTTCTTTTGACACAATTTTCTACATCTTTAAGACCATAATTAGGAAGATATTCCATATACAAAGGAGCGCTTTCTAGAATCTTAATCGCCTTTACAAGACGTTCTTTTTCATCAAATTCTAGTCTTTCTTGTTCTAGAATATGGTCTTCTGGAATGTTGCCAATAAAAGCAAGTGCCATTGTTTGCAATTCCTCAATATCAAGTTCCACAGATATATATAAAGTCGGCACTCTATTGTAAAGTTTTTCCCATTCTCCTTTATCATTATAATATTCAGAGCAAGAAAAGAAACACGCATCCGCCATATCGCTTCTTGATTTTCCTACGCCCGAAGCGGCTGAACGCAAATAAAATTTTCCGAGCCGACCACCCATTGCGATAGCATCTTCGTATTTATCAAATAAAGCATACCCACGAGCAGGAGATATAGCTAAATCTTGAATAAGTTGCTCTACGCCTTCGCCAATTTGACATGATTCATTATCATAATTATCAATATACATATCGCGTACAAAAGCAAATTTATTTTCAATTTCATCGGCTATTTGTTCTATTGGTGTTTCATCTAAATTTTTATCTTGCCGCTGTTTTTTATCTAAATCTAAAATATTGTCTGGGTCATAGATATCAGTAACGTCTATACCACAAGAATCATATGCTCTAAGTAAAGACATTTTTTTTAATCTACTATAATAGTAATCAAAACCATTTCCATCAACACTATTATATGTATTTAGAATCCATTCGCGGCCACGGTTAGCTTTATAAATTCCTAAATCTTTTGGTTTATCTTGCAGAAAATTTTCAATTTCTTTACCAATATGTTTTGTAACACCGCTGTTATACAGTGTATACATCGCTCCAAAAATTACTTGATGCAAATCATTACAAAAATCCATTTCATTAAAGAAATATTTTCCATCGCTATCCATTCTTGATGGTTCGCGCATGCATCCACCGATAACTTGAATAGCAGCCGATGAATCATAATATTTACTTATCAATAAATACCTCCTTACTCAAAATGGAAACGAGTATTTTTCTTTGGCATATTAACGCTCCTTGGCTTGCAAAAAATTCTTTCACTTTCTACCTCTTCTGCAAGCTTTTGATCTTTTTGCCTATCCTGTAATTCTTTTCTTCTTTGAAAATAGTTAATAGCACTGGTATAGACATAACTGACAATGCCAATCCCACCATTTGATTTATTAGGATTATTACCTTGCACATTATAAAAATACTCCAATGATTGTATGATACCTTCTGCCGTATATCCACTTTTTAGTAACTGATTTAATTGAACATTAATTAATTTATAATCAGCATACATGCCAAGAACTTCAACAGCTTTTTTAATTACTGCGTCTTTTTCATTTGGTTTATTTTTATTAGCTTCCCAACAGTCATCATGCCAATATCTATTTGAATGTTTTGACCAATCAAATTCTAAGTCTCTATCTATCATTTTGCCACAATAGGGGCATTTTACAAGTTTTTTCTTTGCCATATTTTTCTCCTAACTTTATAATATAATTATATCATATTTAGGAGCTTACGTCAATATGCTTTTATTTAACTTGAGCTATACGAGCATTACCCAACTTAGCATAATCTTTATCCAATTCTAAACCAATAAATTCTCTGTCTAATAACGCACAAGCAACGCCTGTTGTTCCACTACCTGAAAATGGGTCCAAAATTTTATATTCTGTTGGTATAATACCCACAAGCCATTTCATAATATCTACAGGCATTTGACAGGGGTGAATAACACCGATACCTCCATCGTCTTTATTTTTATTTTTGACTTGCGGAATTTGCTTCCAGTCGTAAGACCGCGCACCACCAGTTTTTTTATATAACTCAATACATCTTGGGTCTTTCATATCTTTATATGGCTGCTTATAAAGGTTAAAATTTGGTTTAATCCCAAAATAAGCACAGTCTCTATGTTGTTTTTCAGTATTGGCATTATATACCCAACTGCACACTTTTTGCGGAATTTGATTCATATATGCAGACAAAATATATAATGATTCAGGATACATAATAACGGCAGAAGGGCAAAGAGAAAACAACTCAGATAAATCTTTCCAATAGTCTTCATTCTTTTTATTATCTTTATATGTTTTGTAATGATATTTAATATTATAAGGTGGGTCAGTTACGATAACAGTTTTATCGTCTATATAATTTATTGCATCTTTATAGGCATTTCCTTGAACAACAACTTGATTTGACATAATTATCTCCTTATATAAAAAGTCGCTTATATATTAACTATATAAGCGACTTATAAAAATTATTTTATTTTACATCGATACCATTAGATAGTAAGTCTTTAAGGTCATCAAGGATAAGGGCAAGCTGTTCTGATTGCTTTGCTGTACAATCACTAACCTTTTTACCAACACCAAGATACTTGTCTGTAATTTCAATAATTTTAGGTGCCCAAGACTTCTTAAATTCATCCTTAGAAACACTGTGCTGAATCTTGACAGTCAATTCCTTGAATTCATTTTTCATAGCTTCGAAGTCAGGACCTTCATTAACTTCATACGCAGTAGTACGTTCATCCGTAACAAACTGACCAGCATCTTCCTCTGCCTGCTTGTCAATTGCATCACCAATAGCCTTGACAAGATTGTCATAGGTAAAGTCAATAGAATCAGGCGTATACTTAAATCGAGAACCAGCTACAAATCGAGGAGTTCCACGCATATACAAGACAGTATGGGTGCGGCCATCTTCTTCTTCTACTGGATGCGCGTAACCGATAACGTCACTCATTCGGTCAACAATTAGACGCGGACGGTTACTAAGAGTAGGAACAATCTGATTGTATTCATTACCATTTTCATCAGTGAAAGTCTTGTCTTGACTGTGTGAAATCATTACCAGACCGTATCCCATCTGGGGAATAGCGCGAAGACATTCATCAAACTCTTTACTAGTCTGACTAAAGCCACCGCCATATGGAATTTCACGGATTGTAGAAACGCCAGCCTGATTACAAATATACTTTTCACAAAGGTCATAGGCAATGTCAGCAGTATCAATAATAATATTGCTATATAGCTCATGAGCCTTCGGGTCTTTTAGTTGCTTTAGAACCTGTTTAAATTCAGACCATTTATTAATAGGCTGTGGCTTTACGCCGCCGATTGCTAGATAGCCAACTTCAAAACCAAGTAGAAGCGCTTTGGGAAATTTTGCGGCAGTAGAGGTTTTTCCCGTCTTAGGCTCGCCATAAAACATGACAGTATAACCTTCTAGAGAACGACTTACTTTGTGAGGTTCAATATTAAAAATATCAATTGCCATATTATAAACTCCTTTTTAAAGTATAAATTAATAAATTAAAAGAATGGGCAAGTTATTTACTTGCCCAAATTATACGTTAGAAAGGAAATTCATCATCGTCATCGTCTTCATCATCTGATGCAACTTCAACTTTTTGCTCAACCTTTGGAGATTTTTTAGCAGCTGCAAAATTTTGACCACCATTGCGGCTTGCCTGATATTCATCATGGTTTCGCTTTACCTCAGCAAGATACTCTTCACGTTCATCAAGTTTCTGCTTGAATTCCTTCTTTGTCATGGTAGAATCATCATCCCACTCATAAGGTTCAACTGCTGCCCAAGTAACATCCCATGTGCGTAGATTACGAATGGATTTATGGACAATTGATTCACCAAAAGCAGACTCTTCAACGGTCTCATTAACGATAGCTTGAGAAACAATCTCACCCTTAATATGAGTAAACATAGGATTCTTATTAGATACTTCTTGGTCTAAGAAATAATTCATTCCACCTTCGGAACGTACATTAAATTCTACAGGAAGCGCTTCACCACGGAAGTTAAATACATAGCCACGAAGAGTTACATAAGAATCATTTTCAAATTCACGTTCAGCAACATTTGCAATAAGCATATCAACATCAAAAGTAGCAGGGTGCTCTGCAATCTCATTTGTCATGGCGTGAGCAAAACTACCACGAACTCGTTTAGGAGAAGCCATCTCGCCCTCACGAGTGACAAAATCATTAACCTCAACATCACCGTCAATACGGACCTTTAGAGCATCTTTGCCACAATTTTCAGCAGTCTTTGCGGACCCAGATTCAATAAGCTCTGTTAGAAGTTCAAAAGTTGGATTTGGCTTACCATTCTTAAAAGTCTCTGTTACAGAAGTAAAATGTACTGGAACAACATTGGTGAAATCGTCAACAGTTGCAACATTGATATCACCTGCAATATAAGTTACACCCTTTTTAGAAACTCGCTTCTGTAAAGTATGAGAAAAAACATAACCTTCAACATGAGTATTATTAATAAATGAACTCTTCAAATTAATTCCTTTCGCTCATTTGCGCTTTGGCGCATCTGCAATTAATATACATACATTATATAATAAGATATTAACTTTCGTCAACAACTTTTTTTGGATGCTTGCCGCAAGTTTTATGCTCTAGGCAATAACCAGATTTGTCACATTTGCATTTAAAAAACATGTTGCAAATAGTTTTCCACTCTTCTGAATAATCAGATAGTGCATTAATAATATCTTGCATTAATTCTCTAAATTCCCAATAGGCTCTGGTACAAAGTCTCTGTTCAGACATTGACATTAAAGTGCGGGCATTATACTTCGCGCATACAGTAGTTTCCATTCCAAGAGGAAGAACCATGTTAGCATCTTCTTGTGGAATACCACATTCTTTTTGCATGTATGTCGTTGCTTCCATAATTGCATTCATGCAAGCTTTATACATTGCATACGCATCTTTATTGGCTTTGATTTTTGGAGGAACCACATAATCAAAATCTTGATACTTAATATATCGTGTACTTGCTTGTAGGCGCGTTGGAGACCCACCGATATGAGTATACAACTCACGTATAACTTTTGCGGAATAGCCTTCGATTGTGAACCACGCTTCTGCAAATTCAAGCGTTCTAAAATGCCCGTCTTTTAAACAAGATAAACCGCGCTTATAATTCTTTTCTTTGTCACTTGTATCTGTACCGTAACAAGGCCCGGCCATTTCGCCAATCAACGTAATAGGATTTTTTACCGTATTAAAATTAATTGTTACTTTTCCCATTGTTTCCTTCCTGAGCATTGTATCCATAATTTACACTATTATACATTTTAATATAAAATGTTTCTTTCTCATTCAACTCCTCTTTTGGACATTCTTCTATGATTTCAAAAGTGAATGAACTTAAATTATCTTCTAACATACTATCATACAGTTTATTATTTTTTGGATTTTTAATTCCACATCCGCATTTACAATGTTGATAAAAACGCTTTTCAATATCAACAGACTGCCCAATATAACACATATTAGTGTTAATGTTTGTTATTTTATAAACGCCGCAAATTTTTCGTTGATTAAATGTTTTGAAAAAAAGCTCTTTTGCGCGCTTTTGATAATAGTTAGACCAAATAAGCTTAGATAAAACTTCTGGATTTGATAATCTATTTTTGAAAGAATTCAAGATTTCTATATCGTTTAATTCTTCTCTTGGAATTACTATTCTATAATCATCTTCATTTTGTTGTACAACTTTTTCTCTTTGGATATTCTCTATAGTAGCAGCTTTCTGTCTACAAATTTTATCTAGTTCTTGTGATAACTCTACTATTTCTTCTAGGTACTTATCCTTATCTTGTTCCATCTTAGTTTTAAAGGAATCTAAATTTTGTAGTACCTTTTGTTTTTCTAATTCTTCATAATTTTTAAGATTATCAGAAATAACGCTTTGCTGTTTAGTACATTGCTCTTGAAGATATTCAAGATTACTTTTTTCTAATTGAATCTCATTTTCAATTTGTTTTCTTGCTTGCAATATCTCGTTATTATTTTCTTCAACAATATGGCATGTGCGGGAATACCCTTTTTTATTACCAATATCATAACAGAATATTCCCCACACACATAATAATACAATAAAAATTATAATTATTAATTCCATTAATTACTCAACAAGCTCGTCTGGACTAATCTTTCGACCTGCTTCGGTTAAAGAAACAACTTTAAAGCCATTCTCTTTTTGAATTCTTTCCGCAAAGCCACGACGAACTAAGGATGAAGTGATAGTGCAATTAGTAACTCTTGGGTCAAGTCCAACAGCAGCAGCAATTGTTTTAAAGTCTTCCCCATTATAAGCATTTGCTTGTAGATGCCTTAGAATTTTTTTAGCATTATCCGAAAAAAGATATTTGGCACTCATTGACTCTCCTTTTCTTTTGTTTTTAATTTAATAAAATTATACTATATAGAAAAAAATAAATCAATATTTTAGTTAAAAATTTCTTCTAGCTTACAGTCTTGCGCTGGTTTATCTGGGCGAAGCCTAGACAGATAACAATGTCTCATGGTTTTATTTTCTTTGTCAAGACTCATACAATTTACTTCTACAGTCATACCAATATATTTATCAGGATTAGCCGCAAGGTCAGCTTTAAGATTATCTGTAAGGCCAGAAGATACACGACTAATGAATACGAGATTTCCCGCGTTATCATATGCGCCAAGTCGTAAAGCACCAGCCCAACAGTAATATGCAGCCTTTGTAATTAAATTGCCATCTTTGTCTTTGTATCCCCAAGTATCTGACTCCTTGCCAGTATAAAAATATTCTGGTGGCAGAATATCCGTAATCACAAAGTCAATATCATTCTGCGCTTGCTTGATTTTGAACATAACTTTCGGCTGTCGTTTTCCAGGAGCGTATAAGCCATCCTCAACACGAAATACCATACCTTCTTCGCCGGATGCAAGTTTATCAGTTGTAATTTTATCTAGGTCTAAATAAGCATTATCGTAGCATCGTGCTACTTCAAGTTCTGGAATTAAAGGAGTATCAATATCAATATATTCACATAAGTGACTATAACGATAGCTATATGTTACATCATTCATAACATAATCTTCACCATTATATGCAAGAATATCATGCATATAAAAATGAATCTTACCATATTCATCTTTCTGACGTTCAATGGCTTTCTCCGGTAAAGCACCTAGGATTGATGTTACATTCTTAGATGTACCGTTAGGATAATAAACCTCACCAATGATACACGTACCATTAGGGAGTTCATTCATAGCCCAATCTTTAATATGCGGCACTTTCTCAATATTGTCGCTATAATATCCAGTCTTTTTAGAGACTGCGCGACTATAAAGATGAACCTCATTATTATCTTTGACTAGCTGCGAGAAGTATCCATCTTTTTTGATTGTGCCAATAATAGGTATATTTTTAAACATATCTTCATAATTTTTTGGTGCTCTGCCAACCAGCATTGGCGCGTAAATATTTAAAGACATATTCCTCCAATATAAAGAAAGGTAGACTAAAGAATAACCCCTCGTCCACCCTTGTTTGCAATTTTACCTGTAAAGTTCTGCGGATCAGTGATTGTCATTGATACAATCTTATCATCTTTATCTAACTTAATGCCGCACATACCGCCAGAACGAATACCGCTTGCACGCACATCATCAGCCTTGAAACTAATCTGTCTCTTGGTTGACGTTAACGTTACAATACATCCATTCGTCTCTTGGATGCTGACGATTTTACTACCGGTCTTAAATGCCACAGAGCCTTTGACATTGCGCGTGCCGCCAGCAAATTGTTTGCCTTCACACTTTTTAACTTTGCCGTCTTCTGCAACAAAAAGCATATAAGGTTTATCTACAAATACATCGTTATGAATTGTGATAATTTTTTCATCATTATCAAGATTGATAATTGCACCGATAGCTGTTCCTTTGTCCTTTGGGCCGCATTCTTTAATATCTGAAAGAGCAATTCTAAAGAATCGTCCTTTATTCGAGAATAAAGCCACTTTTCTATCCTCAGATACGGTGAATGCAAGACTACCATCACTCTTGTACTTAGAAGGCAAAACTTTTTGTAGATAACCAAGAGGATTAAAGGCAATGACAAAATTCCTATTCTCTTTTGGTGTAGAAGACTTTGTCTTTTTCGTCTTTACGATTTCTTTTTTGACTATCTTCGTGCGGCGTTTGTCTCCAAACTTTTCGGACACTTCCTTAAAGCGCTTAATCATTTCCTGCTTTAGAAGTTTATTTGAATTTAAAATAGAACCAATTCGCTCAATTTCACACTCAAGATTTTCTTTATCCTTGATTAACTTGTTTACTTCTAGTTTTGCAAGACGAACAAGTTTAATTTCTAGAATTGCCTTAGTTTGGTCTTCATCAATATCTAAAAAAGATTGTAGTTTTTCATCAGCTTCTTTAGTTGAAGCAGAACTCTTAATTGTTTCAACGGTTTCATCAATCTTATTAATTGCCGCAATAACACCATTTGTAATTTTTAATTTATAATTAAGAACATCAAGTTGATGCTTATACATATTAATATACACTTGTTTTTCATGCTTTAAGTGTGCGGTTAATGCTTCTTGCCAACCAAAAACTTTAGGATAGCGACCGTTCTCAAGCATGGTCATGTTAATACCATAAGTTTTTTGTAGAGAAGTATTATCAAATAGATAAGTTGCTACTTCTTTTGGATTAGCAGACCTAGAAAGATAAATCTTAATACAGACATTTTCACCTGTAAGGTCATTTAGATTAACGATGCCGGGATTAGTCTCTTCATCATTTGTAAGCTTTTCAATTTCATTGCAAATAGTATTAGTATAAACACTATAAGGAAGTTCACGAACGATAATACAATTATCTTTCTTGTCGTATTCTAGTTTCGCACGAATAATGCAACCTTTACCTTTACCAGTTTTAAGGCTTTCGCGAACTTCGTCTTTATTAAGAATTGTGCCGCCGGTAGCAAAATCAGGATAACATAAAATATCATCAAATGTTGCATCTTTATGCTCTAGCATATACACCATTGCCGCATTGACTTCTTTGAGATTGAACTGTGGAACAGAGCTTGCAAGACCAGATGCAATCCCACTTGTGCCGTTGACGATATTATAAAATCCAAGAGAGGAAAGAATTCTAGGATACTTCTCAGTATCGTCATAGTTATCTACCCATTCATCTATAGTATATTTATCTGTTTCTTTGAGGAGATAATCAGATAGCTGAGAAAGACGTGATGCTGTATATCGTGGTGCTGCCCAGTTTCCTGTTTCTGTTAAAGTCCCATACGAACCTTCCACCTCTACTAGTGGATACCTCATAGAAAAAGGCTGTCCACTACGCATTACAATACCTTCGCAAGACGCATCGCCGTGAATGTAAAGTCTCATACAGCTTCCTATCGCTTTAAGCGTCTTTTTAAATGGCTTATCATGAGTGAATTTGTCTGTGAACATACAGTAAAGAACTTGTCTAGTAGATGGTTTTACGCAGTCTCGAACATCTACTAGCGCACGTGACTGAATAACTGCTCCTGCATACTGTCCAAAACTGTTATCAATAACATCGTCTAAACTTACTTCAAAATCCAATTACTCTTTCACCTCACTAAAGTCAATATTGTTGAAAATAAAATCTTTGCGACCATCTGCATTTGAACCCATAAGAGTTATAAGTTTATTTTTTGTTTTGTTTGTTGGAATAAGAACATCCATATGCTGATTCTTGCCGAACATAGAATTACGTGCTTGGCTTGCCGATAATGAACCGAGTCCTTTACAACGTTGCACCTCTACTCCTGCTGGGAGATTTGGCCTAGCTGTGTCCATTTCTTGGTCTGTAAAGTAATATTGTTCCTTGTCTTTACCTTTGACAATATAGAGAGGTGAGCGTAACCAACATAGTCTATTCTCTTGAATAAACTTAGGACAGAAGTGTTCTAGAGCTGATGCAATAAGCAATCCAATGTGGTAACCGTCACTATCGGAGTCAACACAAATACCAATCCTACCATATCTTAAACTTGTCTCTTCATAATCTTCGTGCGGTCTAACACCAAGTGCTTTAAAAAGTAATTGAATCTCTTCGTTCTTTAAGAGTCTATCATCTTTATTTGCCAGTGCGTTAATTAACTTACCACGCAACATTAAAATTCCATATTTATCAATTTCTCGTGCAACACACATTGAAGCACCGGCTGACAATCCTTCTACAACAAGAAGCGTCGAGTCTTGACCAAGGAATTCAGCGTCTTTAAGCTTGTCTGGATTAAGAATCTTAACCTTATTACCACGCTTTTTATTGTTTTTAACTGCCGCACGCGCACGTTTAGCTGCTTCTGCGGCTTTTCGCGCAAGGATAGCCTTTTCAAGAATAGCCTTTGCATCTTCTGGATTACTGTCTAGCCATACCTCTAATTGCTGTCCAAAAATAGAAGTGAAATCAGTATCAATTTTAGTAACTGTACTTTTTACTTGCGCTTCATATTTTACATTCTCCGCAGTAATATTAGAGACTAAAATCAAACCTTCTTGTAAAGAAACACCATCTAAATTTTTATCTTTATCACCCAGAAGATTATTCTCTTTAGCCCACTTATTTAAAATACGGGTAATTGTAGACTTCATAGAAGCTATATGTGGGCCAGCACCAGTTAAACCGCAATTGACGTATGAAATAATACTTGAAGAAGAAGAGCTAGTATACGTTAGTCCAACACTCATGCCTTGTTTACCATAGGTAAACTCTTCAATGAAACGATTTGAAACAATCTCAATATTATCTTTAACTTGACTGCTCAATAAATCTGCGATTCCATTTTCATGAAAAATCTTTTGACCATTATAATCAATGATTAGACCGGGGCATAAACAAGTAATTTCATTGCAAAACTGTTTTACTTTAGATTCATTGATAGCAGGAGAATCGAAAAACTCTTCACTAGGATTGAAAGTAACAGTCGTGCCATGTTCTTTTGTGCTTTTACCTAACTTTCTCTCTTGAAAAACACCCTCTTTGAACTGAACAAATTCATAATTATGATTGCGACAACTATATACTTCCATAGAATGTGAAAGAAAGTTGGTAAGTTTACCGCCCTGGCCATTTTTGCCAAGACTTACACCAGCATAGCTGCCATCATTCCTAAACTTACCACTGGTATTTAGAACGTCAAAACTAGCTTGAAGAGTGGTTTCGCCATCTTCCCTAAGCTCATTGACAGGAAAACCTCGACCGCAATCTTCTACTGAATAGATATGATTTATATTATCAACTTTAACAATAATTTCTTTGCCATATCCAATATTATATTCATCAATAGAATTACCTAAAATCTCAATAATCAATTGAGTTGCATCAGAGCAGTCTCCCGCATATACATCACTACGTAATCTTACGTGTTCTAATGGAGATAAGGATTCAATTTCACTATGTGCCATTTCTTTCTCCTTATAATTTATTATAGACTGTTGACATATAAGAATTCATGATAGCGAATTGAGTCGATTCAAGTACATCTGCCGCATCTTTAGACGGCTCGGGAATAAATTTAGAATTATTCTCAATAAGCTCGTCCATTTTCATTACATACTTTTCTGCTTTTAACTTTGCATCTTCTGGTGTAAAGACAGTACGGTAACGTTTAATATCCATCATTTCATCGCGATACATACTTTCTTTACCAAAAGAGTCATATCCATCAACCCATGTAGCCTGAGAAAATGGTGCACCGTCAATGAGATAACGTTTAACAAATAGATACAGTCGCATGATATGCTGTAATTCCTTCGCCACATATCCGTACTTCTCAATCAGCTCATGGTTGGCAGGAGAGTCATGACAAATCTTCTTTGCTTTTTCCATTGCCATTCCAAGAGAAGAAAAGATTAGCTTCTGCGGATTAAGATTAGCAATATCATCACAATGTTTACGAAGATATTCCCAATAAATATTATATTGAGGATTCACAACATAATATTCAGTGCAAAGAATCTCCAAGAAATTAATGTTAGCCTTATGGAGAATCTTAAAATAATCTCGAAAATCTTTTACGGTACAATGCTCGCCATTGTCCATAATCTCTACTTTATTAAGATGTTTCTTATCTAAGAACAAATCGTATGCTGTTGGAATCATAAGCAACTTGGTATCAACATCAGATTTATCATCCCATAGATTATAATTCATGGAACCATTTGCGGCACATACAAGATACGGATACTGCCGATACTTTCCTGTGGCAATAATAGCACTAAGATGTTCTTCAACTCTGTTCTGAATCTTATCTACATTTTCTGCCATTTCTATTTCCTTTCTCTGTATATGTATTATACCATTTTAACTTTCAATTGTCAAGCAAAAACCAGCGCCACATTTGTGTGAACGCTGGTTTTATATAAATTTAATTTTTAGAATGAGCAAGAAGGAAATTGTTTCTTTCTTTTAGCATATATTCGCAATTCTTTTTAAAATTTCGTTTCCATTTTAGATAATCTTTTCTTGCTTCAATCCAATTTGTCTTATATAATTTAGAAAAATTATTTAAAGAATAATTACCCTTTTGGTTTAGCTCATTCGTTGCATTAGAAATAGCAATATATCTTTGCCGCATAGCTTCCGCCTTCTTTTTGGCAATAAGCATCATACATTTATAATCGGCTATCTGCCAGCCAATCCATTTACTAACATTCTCCATGTCTTCTTCATTTGGTTTTGTAAAACAAGTAAAAACACCCCATTGAGAAGACCTGGTTACACTTGCAACTTTCGTATCATTGTTCCAAGTACAATCAATAATTCTAGAGTGTGCCATATTTTCCTTCCTATTATTCATTAAAAGATGAATAATCAATAATTTTAATCATTGCGTCTTTAGTGACACCAATATTTTCACAATGAAAATCTTTGATATCGTATTTGTTAATAAAACCAAGAAGCTTGTTAACTGTATCATCGCCATAGCATTCATAAAATTCAGCGATATCTTCTAATTCACAATTTTTAACTAAAGACGCTCTATATTTGTTCTTTTCTGAAACACGAATCGAATCATACACATCCGGGTTAGACATTAGCGTATCAACATATTCGGAGCAATAAATCTTAAAACCGTTGTAAGTTCCAATAAAAAAAGTCTTTGCAAAACAGCAGTCAATATTTTCCTTTTGAGCTTGTTTTGTTAAAAAGGTTTCTACTTCACAGTAATTATCGTCTTGGAAAAAGCCATCAATATTAAGTCCAGCTCCGCAATAATTAGAAAATTCTAAACAATCATAGTCTTCCGAATAAATATCATCATCACATTCTTTTGTAATGCATTCTTCCGCGTATTCTAGACTATCACTAAAAGGAGTATATACACCTGTAATTGGAATTTTAAAAACATATTGCGGCATATCTTTAAAATAAAGTACAGTCTTTGTTGCTCCATGTTTAACAAAGGTAGCATCTGAGTATTGTTTTAATTTATCAAAATAACCATCGAACTCAAAACCAATATCGAATAAAACTGTACTTCCTCCAAGAATATCATGCGTAACATTAGACATTTTATTTGCGAAAAAAGTAAAAAGACTATCTGTATCCATATAATATACCTTTCAACAAAACCTTGTTAAATATATTATATTATTTTTGAGTTTAACTTGTCAATCATTTTCTTTTTTCTATTATCTGCTTTTCCATTCACATCTAATATAGTACCTATTTTTGAATTAAAAAGTCTTTTATTAAATGCGTCAATATTGGCATATTCATCCTTATATTGTCCCATTCCTACAAATGGAATAATTTCATGATATATATGCTCAAATTCTATATAGTCGTCTTCTGATAAATCTCTTGTGCAGCCAATGAGCCATTCTATTGGATTGGCACTACCAAGCTTTCTTAATTCACAGTCTATATTATCACAATGATTACAATATAAATTTACATACATTATTACTTGTCTGTTTTGCGCACTTCAAAAATAGCACCATTATAAATTTTACCCTGTGCCATTACTTTTTCAAGAAAATCGTCAGCAGATTTCTTATCAACAAACAGCATTGCATCAGAAAGTTGTACAACTCTCCGCCCTTTCCTGTCAAGAGCCTTAAAATTTTTATCAAAATCGCGTTTGCCGTAAAGTCTATATGGCATATTATCATCCTTCCTTTTAAAATTATTTTCTTATATAATATCATAAAAATATAGGGCTGTCAACAAAAAGTTGACGGCCCTATATCTATGCAGAAAGAATATACTCTCGAATTTTTGTCTGAGCCATTCCTTTAATTGCCGCAAGGTTTACAGAAGCCGCCTTCTTTTTCTTAAAGAAATCCCAGAAATTTTCTTCCATAAGTTCATCTAAAACCTTGTTAATAGCCATGCCAAAAAATTTGCCATTCTTGCAATCTATTGTATCCATGTCGAGAGCGATAAGAGTTTTATTTACTTCTTTCTCGATAAAGGCATCAGTGCAATACTTCTCTACAAATTCCTTCTCCAAAGAATAAGTACCAGTATAAACAGTCTTCTTTTTAGACTTATCATGATGCCATTCATCACGGACAATCTTGGCAATTTGAACATTGCCCCACGGGTCTTGAAATGCAGGATAAGTTTTAATTACAATGCCTTCTCCAATAGTGCCTTTTGGAAGATTATAAGTACATTCATCTACATGCTTGTTTATGTTTTCCCATGTCATATTGTCGACGCGGCAAATGATTGGTACGCAACGATGATAAAATTTGCTTACTACTGGATACCAAACATCGTAATCAATATATTCACCATTCTCAGTATTGAGAATATCGAAAATAAAGAATCCTCCTTCAAGATAGGTTTTGATAGTGCCAGTGAACTTGCGGCCATCCACACCTCCAAGCCACTCACAATAAATGATATAATTAGGATGGTCAAGCAACCAATCTTTCAATGCCTTGACCTCTGCATCAGTAGTATTAGCAATGTAATCTGCGAAACCAGCATTATCCTTTTCAACAGAAATCTCACGAGTGCGGCTACCGCAAGAGATATTTCCATTATCATCTACCCAAATTGAAGCGTTGGTACCATCCAACTTAGGCTGCACAATCACGTTGCGGCCAATAAAACCTTGAACCTCAGAGCGAGTAGAGCGCTCAAGATGCACATATTTATTAAAATGAGACATTAAATTCCTTTCTCTTGTTTTCGTAATTATATTATATATAAAATTTTAACGAAATGCAAGCAAAAATATTTTTCTTTCTTTGTCTTTTTATTTTTCTTTCTTTGTCTTTTGTATTATTC
>ERZ1034925.544-NODE-544-length-15897-cov-16.024807_pt1 | contig 15897 bp, 17 predicted proteins | sample MGYA00520687_ERZ1034925 | MGnify/ENA primary metagenome ERZ1034925 (study PRJEB33766, sample SAMN09781758) | gut metagenome | biome: gut microbiome | host: Homo sapiens | place: Madagascar | study: EMG produced TPA metagenomics assembly of the PRJNA485056 data... | reverse complement strand
ATAAAAAATAAAAATAATTATCAATTAATTGTCTTTATTATTTATTTTAAAAAATAGGGATACCTTGCAAGAAGGTATCCCTATAAATTATTTTCTAAATGCAGCTTTCTTCGGTGAAGAAGTAGAAGAGGTATCTTCTACGGCATTAGAATGTGAATCAACTGCTTGGTCTTTTGCGGTTTGACCACCAGTTACGCCTTGATCAGTTTTACCCGCCGCAGATTCATCAGACGTTGCGGCTTTTATTTTTCCGCTGAGAAGACAGACTTGGAATACCAGCTATCTACATCAGAATCAGCGGTACGATTCTCATGGCCAAGAATATCCTTATTCTTGTAGTTGTGAGTGGTATCAGTTTGGTCAACAACCTGTAGTGTTGCCATAATCTTCTTCTTCTTATTGAACTTAGTGTATGCAGGCATACAATCGATAGTAAATGTAAAGGTTGAAGGGTCACCAGAATTAGCCATTGTAAAGGTAAAGTTACTTTGAATCTTACCACGAGGAATGACAAATTCAGCAGGAAGGTCTACACCAGTCTCTTCGTCACGGAAGAGAGTAGAAGCTTCGATGTAATAGTAACCAGCGAAGTTCTCAGCATCGATTTGCATTTCATAAGCTTCATCATAATGAACCTCATAGCAATCGATACGAACGGTATCACCAGCCTTGACGCTCTTGTCAAGGTTGCTATCGCCGTTATCTTCTTTAGCGAATTCAAAAGCGATAGTCTTACCAGGAGCAAGAATTTCACCATGAGTACCAAGAGTACCACCATCAGCGCTTACAGCAGTAAGCTCTTCGCCTTCAAGAACGTAAACCTGCTTTTCAGTTACAGCAGAAAGGAAATTAGCTTGAGCACCAGCACTGTCAAGAGTGACAGGATAAACAGGAGCTTCCTTGCTAATAATTAGAACAGCGCCATTGCGCTCTTCATCAGTAAGCTTAGCAACAAGCTTATCTTTGACAGTCTCAGCAACTAGGTCATAAGTTGCATGGACATACACGGGATTTGATTCACCAGTAACAGACTTTTTGCCATGGACAAGACCAGCACCAGAAAGCATAGCAAAGCTTACAGGTGATAGCAAAGCGTCTTCAATGGTCAATGTCAAAGTCTTTTCGCCATCCCAAGCGACAAGACGTGGATTACCTTTGCCCGCAATGTTCCGCCTAATTCACAAATTTTAGACGCGCCTAAAGACAAGTAAATATTCTACAAATCTTAGACAGCTATATTTCACAATATAGACCAGACTATATCTTATTCCTATAACTAGGAATCCATTCACTTCATGTCGTTTGACATTACTCCCAAACTAGGATAGTCGTTGAACGTTATGTAAATATTATATCTTTAGTAAGATAAGACCAATTTCTTTTGTTTTTAATTGCAGAAATAGTTAATTTAGAACATTGATATTTTTCAACCAAAACACTATACGGGATATGATTCTGCAAATCATCAATTATTTCCAACACTTCTTGTTCTGTAAGTTTATGAAATGGATTAGTCTCTCCATTTAAATGCGCAGCCAATCCATTCTGGCAAGCATGGATTCTATTTTCTTGATTAGTACACCACTCTAAATTTTCAACATAATTATGAGTTTTTATACCATCAATATGATTTACTTGCATTTCTATATAGTTTTCAATTGGACTAAAAGTCTGTAAAACCAATCTATGACGCAAATATAATTTATGGCTTCCATCTTGTCGAACCAAATCATTTCCAACATATCCCTTATTATGTAAAGAATTAGCCATTTTCTTTGCGCCATAATCAGTATAAAGATTCCCTAATTCATCAATATAATATCTATCTTTTAATTCAGGAAAATTTTTATTTAAACAAACTTTCATAATATTCACACTTTCGATGCTGATTTTTTTATTTAACACAATATAACATACAAAAACAATTTTGTCAAATAAAATGTTCCAGCAATTCAAACGGTGTTTACTTTGATATTACTATCAAGTGGGCAGTTAAAAATTACCCTGTGCGTAGACGGTGGTAGCGGCACCTTCAAGACTTGAAGTCTTGGCAGTGTCAATATAAAGCATAGGTTGACCAGCGTCGAAGTGCTGGCCGCCGAGATCTACAGATGTTAGTGGTTTGAAAACTACATCACAGATCTCCCTTACGCCAAATCTATTCATAGATTTTCTCCTTACGTTAGGAATTTGTATACAGTTTCCTTAGTCACAGAAATATAACGCGCTAATTTCTGCATCTATATATAAACGTAATTAGAAATTACGATTATACCGAAATTAGTATAAATCATCAACCCAATTCTTAGGCTCGTCCATCTTGCTTACATCCATCATCGGCATAGTAGATACACGCTGATATAAATCATATGCCATTTTGGCCGCATAACGTTTAAAAGCATCGAGTAATTGAAAAGGCGTATAGTTATATAGCTCATTTATATTCATAGCCAATCCAACAGACAAAGCCGAAACATAATTAGCATAAACGCTAGATATCTTTTGTTTTCCGCCACTTTTAAGTTCTTGCCGCATCTGCCTGCCCTTATTAAGCTTGGCCGCAATCTCTGCGGCTTTATCGCTCCCAGGATTGAATTCTGGCTCATCATCAGAGCCACCAGAAGGAAGAAATAGTTCTTTTAAAGTGGTTTTAAAATTATCAAAATTAAGTGGATTCAACTGACCAACGATAGGCCCGTTTTCGTCTGTCCTAAAATTAATACAGCCTGTATCATACTCTATTAAATAATTAGGAAAAATTAATTTAAATAATTTGTCTACATTATCTTTTGTTTCATTATGTTCTTGAATCATGACTAATAATACTTGAAAATCATTCATAAAGCCTAATTGACTTTTGCCCTCATCTTTAATTCTATCGGCAATTTCTTTAGACTTAACAAATAATTCAATTGACATAAAAAAATCCGTCTCTCCAAAAGCACATATATCTTTAACAGATGGTTGCGAGACAGCAACATTTGCGCCCGCAACCATTATCGGCATTCCAGAGAGGTATTTACCCAAATCTCCTTTTAACTCAGCCATATATGAACCTGCTTACATCAAATCAGATACCGCAGGAAGATTATTATTAATATTTTGAGAATCATCGGCTTCTGAATGAGTAGCACTATAGCGCAACATTACGCCACCAAGATACTCATTAAGGACCAACTGAGAAGCCCCGACAAATTGCAAGGTACCTATACCAGATAGTTTTGTTTCATTTAAAATACCATCAACATAACCAGCAATCATCCAAGGCCGCAATTGATAATCATCCATGTCCCAATAATCAAGATGTGAAATGATAGTCAAGCTAATTGTGCAATCCCTATATCTTGGATTTTCAGATGGATAAAAATCATCAAATTCCAACATAATATAAGATTTTACTTCTTCGTGCTCACCAAATGATAGCTTAGGGATTGATTTAATATATTGTTCATCAATCATTTTTTTAATATTATAGCTATCAATAACCCTTTGATATTGCTCTTGGTTTTTATCCAAACAGTCAGGAGCGTTCACTATGAGCAAACGCTTTAACATATCACTATAAGGCTTGCTCTCTACTAACAATTTTCTCCAAATGGCTTCCTGGTCTTTGGCATGAGATAAAAAGGTTGATTTATAATTAGTTCTAAGTATATTAGAAGCAACGTGTTTCATTTGTTTACCTCCAATCTACAACGATTTAATCTTTACAGGCAAATCAGCTTCAACTTCGCCGTACTTAACATGAAGAGTAAACTTGCCCTGTTTACCAGTAATAATATCAACCTTGCAAGAACTTCTATCAGAATCAACAATTTTAACGATAGAATCATTATCCACTGAAAACTCAGCTGTGATTTGTTCGTCAGCATTTTTAATCCAATAGGTATGAGTATCATATGGATAAACAACTTGCGGCCCTTGAATAAATGGTTCCTGCCAGTCAACGGTCACAGTCATAAATTGTTCACCATAACATATATCAAACGTGCCCACCGCGCCGTCATAAACTTTTACTTTACAGATTCTACCATCATCAAGCGTTTCCAGTATCTTTACTCTTGGATTGTTTTTAATTTCCCATTTAATATTTGGGTCATATGCTTTATCGCTGATGCCATAGCCAACAACAACATCTTGTTTAACAACAGTATCACCAGTAATAACATTTAAAGCTGTATTTTCGTCTACGTTAATACTTGGTAAATCTTCAACCGTATTATCATAATATTCTTGAACTTCAAGTTCCAAAATACCAGGCACAGTGATTGAATCTGTAACTTGCACTTCCCATCTATGGCCGCCAATATCTATCTTTGTAAAACGTTTGAAATGCTTTTTTGTATTTTCATCGTTTTTAATATAAATTGTACCAGACAAATTTAATTCATTAATATTTATTTGTTTTTTAATAAACCAACGTAAATCCGTTTCAGTTGGTCCTTGAAAATAAATCCAATATTTTTGTCCATTAACTTCCAATTGATATCTACACTTAATAATTTCTGAACGTAAATAAGCTGTTTCAGTAATAACTGGCAAATAGACCATCCAATGAGAATTATCATCTAATATTTCAAAAGTATCGCCAGCAGTTAATCCAGAATCAAATTCGACAGACACATACTTTTTATCATAATCAGGTTTCAAACCACCAGACTGAGAATTAATTAAACACGGCCACACCGTATCGTTTACACGAATCATGCGGCAATTATAGTCGTTGCGGCAAGCCCACCTAAATGATTCTAATTTACTCTTATTGATACGACCAAGCTGGCTGCCACCAAGATATTGAACTCTTGCATTTAATGTTTGAATACTCATAAGCTCTCCTGTATCTCGTTAGCAATGCCGCAGGCTTCAAATACCATTCTTCTAAAAAGCATAAATTCAATATCAGGACCAAGCTCTTTGATACCTTGAAGTTTATAAATTAATTGATAAATTTTTGTTTCAGAGTTTAAAGATAAAGCCATACCAGTTAACTCAATAATTAACGTATCTATTGGCTTAATCCAATCTTGTCCTTCTTCAAAAGTTGGAAGCAGTCTAAAAATTTGACCTACGATTCTTTTTAAACTACTTTTAGCGTCAACCATTTGGTAATTCAACAATTTATCATCTATAACTATTAGCGCCAAGACGGCTTCTCCATTATCTTACCAAAAGCAGAGCGTAGGTTGCCGTTTTTATCTTTATAACGTCTACAATATAACCGCTGAGCATGGAATCCTTTTTGCTCATAGTCGTTCTTCATCAACATTAATTGCTTCATATGATTTGCCTGACTTGTCATAGAAAAATCAGGGCCGGTATACTTTTGCCTAATCAAATCAACTGTAGCAAGTTGATAACTAATCCACTCACTAATCATATAATATCTAATAATAATTTTTTCTTCCATTGTAAGACAAGTCGTAAAACATTTATTATTATAATCTAAGTCAAAAGGGTTTGCCCATCTAGGAAATTCAAAATGCGGGACGGCCGCTATAAGTATCTCTTCTAAAAGCTGTTCAGTATCTTCTTTTGTAAGCTCCATAAACATATCATCAGTAATGGCAGCTAAGAAAAATTCATACATCTCTTGAAAAGTAGTAGGAGGTGTTACCTCCATATCTTTATCTATATCTTCATAAGGCATAGGTAAAACCTCCTAATAATTATTCAGACTCGGCTTCTGAATCAGTTGCCTTCTTTGAGGTAGTTGTTCTACGCTTACGAGTGGTTGCGGCAGCCGTTGATTTTGCACGACGAGTCTTTGGCTTTTCTTCGGCATTGGTATTGTTAGTTTCTTCATAAGCGTGCTTATTCTTAATAGCAGCATTAATATCAATACCAGTTTTATCTGAAATAGCTTTGATTTTGGTTAAGTCTGTAATTTCAAGCTCAATAGCTTTATCTTTAAGCGTCTCAACAATGCCCGCAGGAGCAAAATCAAGAGCATCCAAAAGAACATCTAAATTGTCTACAGTAAGACACTTGACAATATCTTTTTCAGTCCAATCATATTCAATCGCGTCAGCAGGAACACCAAATTCAGCGGCAAGTTCTTTGTTACCTACATGAATGAAATTTTGCAGCAAAAAGGCACCGCCTGGTTGCCAGAAAAGTTCACGAAGTTCGCCAGCGGTTACACGCATAATAACATTTGGCATAAGTCTACGGGCACGGCCAGAAGAGGTAAGAATATAACCAGTTTCAAAATCAACGATATTGCGGATAGGGACAATAACATCATCAGCAATAATATCAACAGTTTCCATTTTAACTCCTTTTAACTCTATATGTAAAATAAAAAGGGGCACCATTAATCCTAACGATGCCCCTTATAATTCATTTGTTTAAAGAACCAACGGGGTTGTTAGTTCCTATTTTTAAAAAGACTCTTTAATGAGTAGTCTTCTTTAGTGCAGTATTCTGATAAGAGCAGATTGAAGGATTAGAGAATACTGCGACACCAAACTTTTTATAGGTTTGGAGATCAGTAGACCAATCATCATTCTCACTGGTTGTACGAACAGCTGTCTGGCCCTCGAAAACAATCTTAACAGGCTTTTCGCCAACGGAAGCGAAGATGTAGGCACGAGAAGGGTCTACGACTTTCTCAGCATTGGTTTCATCAACCATAGATTGCTGTAGAATAACAACAGGGTGACCCTTATAATCGGTAAAATAACCATTGCGGAACAAAGAATCTTTCATGCTATCAGAAGCCCAATCAGCAGTGGCAGGCTTCATAGTGGAAGCAAATTCACGAGTGCAATAAATGGTAGAAGTACCAGTACCGTAAGAATCAGAAATAGCTAGAAGTTCATCCATCTTAGCTTCATCAAAGCCAGTGCCAGCATACTTGTTGGCCTGGGGAAGAGTGGTAACAGCACTTGTTAAGGCTTTAAGGATTTCAGCATAAATGAATTCGTCCATACCTTCAAGCATGATATCAGTGAAATCAGCGAAGGAATAACGACCATCTAGGAATTCTTCAAAACCGATGCGAATAGCATAACCGACAGCGCTAGTAGGTACTTCGAGTTCCTTACCATCAAGCATCATGGTTTCATAGCGACCAGCTAGACCGACACGAGTTACGAAAGCCTTAGCACGACGGCGAGAAGCTTCGGTAATACGAAGACGGAAAATAGCCTTGTCACCCTGAGCGATGGTTTGAATATCAGCAAACTGTTCAAATTGCTGAGCAACCTTAACAGGAAGAACCTCGTCAATAGTATTTTCAATTAGTTCATAAACAGCAATGGCATTACGACGAGCTAGCTTATAATCACCAGCAAGAAGATTAAACTGTTCACGAAGAGTACGATTGATGGTATCAACATCAAAAGATTCATCACTACCATTTACTGAAAAAGTAAGAGGAGTATTGTGAATAGCGGCGCGAGCGAGCTTATTTAGTTCGTCAAATTTCATAAGTTCCATTATCTACATTACTCCTTTCTTTATTCAGTAACGACTTGTAGTTTTAGACCAGGCTGACCATCGGGCATGGTATAGCACTTAACAACCATGACGGAAAGACCAGAAACCTCAGCCTCGTCGGTGTGCTTTGCAAGAATGCCATCGGCACCAGGGACAAGAACGTCACCGACTTCATAGTCATCAGCCTTGACAGTGTTAGTAGTGAAGATATCGCCAACAAGAAGACGGATAACGCGAGGAGTCATAATACCATCAACGAAATCAGACTTCTGCATAGCAAAGTCACGATGCATCTGACGGCGTTCGTCATAAAGCTTTTCTTCGTTAAAGACCATCATCCAAGGGCCTTTACCAGTAAAAGCAACTTTACCAACAGAATAATCGTATTTAACAAACATACCGTTTTCAAGAGTGGCAATAGTTGAATCAGCAGGAAGTTGACCATAAACTAGACCGCTACGAGGAGCGGAAAGGTGATTAGGTTCAACAACGCCGAAATTAGCATGACCAGCAAGTTTTACATCTTCGCTGGCACGGTCAACGTGTAGAGACATTAACAATCCTCCTAAATTAATGGTTTTGAGCTTCGCGGAGAGCGCTTAGCATTGGGTCAACGTCTCCCGCGTCTGTTTCTTCGAGAGAAAAAGAAGTCAAAGGTTCAACATTATCAACTTCGTCTTCTTCAAAGTTAACATTTTTATTAACATATAGTAAAGCGAGTTTATATTCAATCTCGCTGAGAGAGAATTTATCTTTATTAGCAATAATTTCCGCTTTGTCTTCATCAGAAAGCATATGATATTTATTAATCATAGCATCCTTGTCTGCATTGATGCGGTCAGCTTTGAAAGCACGAAGCTCTGCTGCTTCTGATTCAAGAGCCGCAAACTTATCAGCAAGTTCTGCTAGACTGTTGGAAAGTTCCGCAATACGGTCTTCAAGTTCATGCTTGGCCGCAGGCTTTTTCTTACCAGATTCGTCTTTAGCGTCATCTGAGTCATCGGATTCATCGCTGTCAGTATCGTCAGCAGAATCATCTTCATTTTCTTTTTCGTCCTCAGAGTCTTTTTCATCATCAGAATCTTTTTTAGACTTATCTTCTTTTTTGTCTTCTTTTGCGAAAGTTTCCTCGGCGGATTCGTTGCCTTCTTGTTCGTCAGAAACCTCTTCGACAAATTCAGCTGTTGCTTCTTCATCTACGATAGTTTCTTCAACATTTTCTGTAGGCATAGACCCTCCTTCTTTCAACGCATTTTGTAATTCGTTCATCATAGCAAATAAAGTATGAGAAAAATCTTTATTCAACTCAAATTCCGCACATACTTCGGGGCTAGTAACTGATGCGCCTTCAAAGCAAGGTTCTACATCATCGCCCAAAACGCAAAGTTTTGTAAAAATTGCGTCATTAACAATATAAAATTCTACTTCTGAACCGTCTTTTGCCCAATGCCCGTCCATTTCATCAAGTTCCATGGATTGGCCTTGCCCCTCTTGGATACACTTTGAAATTTCTGGATATTGCTTAGTCCACAAAAATCCAGTAGTCATCATATACTCACGAGTGGTTTCTTCTCCAAATTCATTGGTATCAACAAATTTTTGAAACCAAACTTCTGCATTTGGAGCAACGAAACCATAAGGAACGGTTTTACAAGAGAATTTTATTTCCCCGTCTTCAATATGGATAACAGAGCCATGATCGCCAAAGTCTTCTTTTTCCTCATTATAGGCAGCAACAATAGGTGTGCCCGGTAACGAGTTAGCCATTTTCATAGCGGTAGGTTTATCTATGAAAGAACCATTGCGGTTCTTTCCTAGATACATAACCTTGATATCACATCTTGAAATGCCGGGATTGATAGCATCTTGTGCTAAATTAATAAACTCTGGTGCATCTATAGTAGCAACAGATTGATTCCTTAGCATTAACTATCCTTCCGCTTCTCTGTTTGCGATTGTCTTATCAGACTTTTGGTCATCTGGCAATTCAGGTCTTCCACCCACATTATCAGATGGAGTCTGTTCTTTCAATGTCTCTGGATTTGCATCTTTTTTGTTACCACTATTACTATTCCCGCTATTACTTATAGTAGAAGATAAAGCAGGTGCAACAAAAACATCATTCAGAGACATAATGTCGTTCTCAAAATAAGCAGTCATCAAAACAGTGCTTTGAGACTGTCCAAGAGCGACTTGCGGCAAAAGTTTTGAAAAACCAATAGAAGTCAATTCCTTGTACTGCTTAGCTAAATCTTTATAGTTATAGACAGTGGTAGGAAGAATGTCAACCTTGTAATACAATCTTTTTGCCGACTTATTAAATGGCGCGAGCATTCTTTCCGCAAACATACGGAATTGATGAATCAAATCTGACATCGTTGCTTCATCATTTGCAATAGATTTTTCTAGAGCAAGATTACCATCAGCATTAAATAGATTCTTACCCGTACCAGCTTCGTTATAAACCGTGCGCTCAACTTTATCAAGCTGGTCTATAGACGAAACATTGCTGTTGTCAGCCATATCAGCGACTTTCACATCGGCAAAAGTGGTCAATACATCAACGCCAACAGCATCCCCAAGCATCATAACGGCATTGTTATGAAGGTCTTGGGCTTCTCCAACATCGAAGATTAAATCTCCGTTCTTATCAATAGGCATCTTTTGGATGATAATTTTTAAGATTTGTTGGAGCATCTTTTTCTTATCTAAATCCTGTGCATCGTCCAAATCAATAAGCTTAGGAATAACACTAATGAATAATGGCGCGTCACTACCACTAATGCTAAACTTAACACTTGAACTTGGATTGATTAAAAACCAGCCGTTATCGTCACCAGCAAAATCTACGGGTAACTTCCCATCCTTGTAAGCAAGGTAGGCCTTCTGGATTTCCTTCGGCCAGAGCTTTAATACTTTTAAACGATACACATTATCGGAAAAAGCATCATCGAAATATTTCATATTAAATTCTACAGCAGACACGCCATTCAATTCATAGCGGCTGCGACAATAGCTAACAGGCAATTCTTGAAGAAAGCATCCGTTTGGCTGTTGAATAATCGTTGCATAATAAGCACCGTCACGCACAACCTTCAATGCTATCTCTCCAAATACCTTTTTGAGATTAGAGTTTTCTAAAAATCTAGAAGACTTATACCAGCCTTCTACGACTTTTTTCTTTCCATTTTCAGTAGTTCTTAATTTATCATCATAAATACATGGAGTGATAAACCAATCATACTTGAAAAGGAAAGCCATATATCTACATAATCTACTATAGATACCGCTGCTCTTAAAAAAGAATCTAGAAATGCGGCGCATTTCTTCATAATTATTTTGCTTGATAGCACGTTCAACATCATCTTTTGTAATATCTCGTCTACTTGCAAAAGTTTTAGAAATAACACTGCCGATATCCAATACAACATCATTAGATAAGGTTTGCTTGCCTACTTTTATTTTATTAAATCTCATTGAACCGGATTCCGTATTTTTTGTAAGACGGCAATCTCGTTCATCTTTGTTTTTAACGGTAGCCAAATCTCACCTCCTAATATCCTGCTGCTTGCATTATGTAGTCGTATGTTATCTTACCTTCGTCATAATAAGGAATGCTAATAAGCTTCAAACCATGCTCTAAACAATATTTTCTTTTCAATGTATCATTATATTTTTGATACCATAAAGCCTTAGAGCCGCCAAACTTCCCAACAGGGACATAATGTTGTCTCCCCTGTGCTTCTATCAAAAAATCAATATTGCCACAGTCATCAAATATACAAAAATCAAACCTGAGCGGCCTACCGCTTTTCCCTACCAAACCAGCAAATTCATACTCTTCCTCAAAAGGCAAACCTGCGTCTTTTAAGATTTCATAAATCTTAACTTCCATCTGTGAATCACGCATTTTTGTCCTTTCAAAGCTATTTACTAATAGCATATAAAAAAACTTTTGTAAGGATAACGCAGATTTGCCCACTTTTTAAAAAATTTTTTAATTTCTTCTAGCATTCGTAAAAAACATAAAATCTTTAATATTTCTGCCCTTGCGCCTATTGCGTCTATCTTCCTGACGTTTGCACCAATAGAGACCATAAATCAATGCAGAAACTTTATCTTTAAGAATCTTTCTATTAGATTGTTTAAGAATAATATTTGCACCTTCGTTGTCTTGAACAAGATTTGCCATCTGTGATTTAAGGATATCTGTAGCAACATATGGCCGCAAATAATCTTGCCTTTGCAATGGTGTCATCTTCTTTCCCTGAGATTGCTGCAATAATTTATTTTTCGCAGTATTAGAGTCAATTAAAAACTTTAATTTGCCGTTACGCAATTGAGTTTGAGTATATGAATATAAATCTGTATTAATTGGAGCATTAGCTTTCATCATCCACAGCGCATTCTTAATTGTATTTTCGTTTTCAAAAGACTTGTAATTCTTTCTATCTTGTTCATTTGGAATATCATCCAAATTGATTATACCAAGATTAGGAAGAAGTTCATCGGTTTCAGGGTCATGTTGGTCAGTAATCAAATAATCTAATAGGCCAATGCCTAAGCCGTTGCAGTCCAAAACTATCGCTTCGCACCCAAAAGCATTGAAGAGTTGTTTAATCTTGATTGATTGATATTCAAAATGTGATTCAGAAAGAGTGAAGATATTCACTATTTTCTTGTCATTCACTCCTGTTGTTCTCGCGGGAGAAGATTCAATGATTACAATTTCTGTTGGACAATTAAGACGGCCTACGTCTACACCCATAACGTAGAATGTGTCTTTATTTTGTCCCTTGTCATATCCATTCTTTGCAAGATTAATAATTCTATGCTTATCAAATTTATTCATATCAAAAAAGGCACCATCTAAAGTACCAGACCAAATAGACCCATATTCACGTTCAAAACCGATTTCATCCATTGAATTGCCAGTTTCTTGCGCTTGAATATAGTTGGCTGGCTGTAAGCCTTCAATAACAGGTAGTTTCCAATCTCCACCAAGAATAAAAGAATCATATCCGTTGCTTGATACCATGCGGCATAAAGCATCAATTAATTTATCATAAGCATAAGTTCCTTTAAAACCGGCTGATGTGACATAAATGTCATTTTGATTTAGAGTCTCATTTGGGTCTACTTCACCATTAACTTTTCTTGAAATAACAAGCATAGGTGCAATGATTTCTTCGTATTTCTGCTGATCGGTAATTGTAGCAACTTCTTCTGTCAATACGGCTTGCGCACGAAAACCACGAGAGCCAGAAGACATGCTTACATTCTTAATAGTGCTACCGTTGCGAAAACTATACGTAACTTCATCTTTCGACTGACTTGTTTTCGCTAATGTTCCGCGCGTATCCCAAACAATTTCTCTGGCAAGGCCAGGAATCAATTTGCATATCTCTTGCATTTTTGATTGCAAAATCATTGCTGATTGACCTTTTGCGTCTGCTACTGTAATCAATGTAGAACCAGGATAAAGAATTGCTTTAATCATCAATGATAAAACCGCCATAAAGGATTTAGAAAAACCACGGCTGAATACTTCATAGACAGTTCTATAGCGCATATTAATGCGCAAAATCATACGTTGAGTTGGATAAAATTGAAATTTATTATCAGGGTTAAGTGAAGCCATATAATCAACGAATTTATCAGGATATCGTCTCCAATAGGCAATGATTCGTTGATACTTCTCCAAGTTATTTAAAATTTTAGATGTGTCTATCTCTTCTACAGCCTTTTTATCTTTAGCCGCAATAGACAGCAAATTACTCAGAGCCATACTGTTCCGCCAGTCTTTTCGCTTCTTCTTCTCTTTCCCGCATTTGGAATTCTTGGAATTCAGAAGCTTCAACTTGCGTTAAAACATCTTCTTCATCAGAATTAAATCCTTCTGCCATGATTTCCTCTACGCTTTTCGTCTTGTTCTCTTCAAGTTTCTTAATATAAGATTCAATCAAATCACCAAGACCAAGTTCGTTCTTAACCAAATTATCTGTATAGTTTTTCATATCGTTAATAATAAAATCAATCTTGTCTTGCGGCATATTGATTGGGTCATCCTGCATTGGGATGATGCCGCCGTGATTTTCAACAAAAGCTACGAGTTCCCCAATAGAGTCGATATCTCTTTTCTTCTCTTCTTGCTTTTGGCTATCAGTAAATTTAGCGCTTTTTCGCAATTGGTCGTTAGCTGCTTGAAGGTCTTTAAATGTTTTAGTATCGCCAACATCAATAGCTTGATTCATCTTTAAATCAGTTTTACAGATAGTCTTAAGAACCTGTTGACGGTCTGTAGATAATTCATAATCTGCCGCATATTTCTGATAAAGCTCTTCCATCTTGACCCATTCAGACGGTTTATATAAAAGGCCCCATTTCAATGACAGATATTTAATATCATCTGGTGTTAAATCAGACTGAATATCTTGTTCATTAATTGTAGTCATATCTGGAATAAACTGATTAGCAGGCACCGAAGTACCAATAGAAGCACCAACATCCACGACAGGTGCCGCAACTACTGAATTCTCCATTACTGGCAATGCGGCTGATTCAGAATCATTGTTCACCTCTTCATTAACAGAAGAGCTATCTTCTTCAACCTTTTTTTCTTGAGGTTCTTCTGCATCTTGAATTTCTTCTTCTATCTTCTCTTCTGGCTCCTCTTTCTTTTTTGGTTTATCTTTAGCCAAAAGATTCAAAGTACCATCTTCGTTAACCAATTTAGGAGCTTGCTGTTTGCGCATTGTCTCTATAATCGCCTTGCGAGATAATGTTTTGTATTCAGATTCGCTTATCTCACCATCTTCGAACTTCTTCTCAAGCTCTGCTTCATATTTTTCATTATATCCTAATTCTTCTTGAGCCTTTTTGGCCGCAGTATTCATTTTCTTGTCTAAATCATTTAAATAATCTGTATCTTCATATCCATACTTTGCATACTGGTCCATATTCATTGTCCGCATATACGTGCCGATAACAGACATTGGGCCAAACTGGGCTGGATTTTGAAGATATCTTTTGTTAGCCATCTCAATCCATTTTTTCTCGATATACGGCATATCGAATTTCTTTAAAATCCATTTAAATGTATCAGGTCTTCTATTATCCACATACATAGTGAGACAAGACTTGCACATATCACATCGTTCTCCGCCTTTCATTTTGAAGAACTCTGTTTCATTTTTGGCTTTGCCGCACTTAACGCAGATTTTCCTAGCTACTCCCATACATCTCCTTTCTATATGAAAATACTTTCCAACCCAAGAGAGGAAGGAAAGTATAAAGATAAATTATTTAGTTTTAACCTTGCGGCATTCCCTACACGTACTGTAAAAGCCGTCTTGCGATGAATTGTTTTTAGAGAAGAATAGAGGGTGTGCGAGCTTGACTTTGCCGCATTTACCGCATTTCTTCCAATTACCGTATTCAACGTTATTGTAATACCATAGAAGATATTTCTTCTGAGCCTGTTCCGCAATCATCTTAGGGATGCGCTTGCGCCAAATCGTAGAATAATATTGCGCGGAGTGCGTTTCGCCATGCTCCTGCTCCATCATGCCGCATATCTCATCATTAGAATAACCATCAATTTTCCAGATAAGTAGGTCGAGAAGAACAGGTTCATCATGGAATGTCATTTCAATAATTTCATCTAAGTCAAGCATCAACCAGCGCATATCTCCTTGCAGGTCTTCATATGACTCTTGCTTCAATGCAGAATAGTATGATAGAAGGAAGGATATATGAACCGGATTGAACATAGAGATGATGCCATCTGATACAGGGAATCCTCTATCATCAAAAGTCACGTGCTCTTCTAGATTCATGTGCGCCATGCTTTTGAGTTGCGCAGATACCTTTGACTTGGCAGGCCATCCTCTATATGAAGCCTTTAATATATATATCTGCTGATAAGTTTCGATTATCTGCTTCTTGATATAGTATTTCTGCTTGCCTACAGCGGATGGGAACTGCTTGCGCAGCCTTTCAATTATATCTAGATAATCTCGAATCCCAGGTATCTCGTCTATGTCTTGTTGAGAAATAGGCTCTTTGTTATCAAGAAGCTGGTCGTTGTCATTGCTCATGAGGTTATAGATACCATCTGCGCCATTTTCAAGGCAATCAACTATCTCGTCGTAAGACACTTGTCTTTTATTGATAGTTATCTGACGGTTTTTAGTAAGAATAGGTCGTTGCTTCTTTCTTTCTTTCTTAGTCTGCTTATTTTCTGTAAGAAACAGAAGGTAATCCGCAATGCTCTTTTTATAGGAATTGGTCATGTTTTCGTCAGGAGTTTCCGCAACGACCCTATAAGCACATTCGTTTCTTTCCTCTTGGGTTTTAAGCGTGTAATCTAACAGTTGCGGCATTATATCTCCTTTTCTTTATTCAATTGTATCTGTTGAGATATATTATACCACAACATAGCGAGAAATACAATAT
>ERZ1034925.542-NODE-542-length-15909-cov-5.961713_pt1 | contig 15909 bp, 20 predicted proteins | sample MGYA00520687_ERZ1034925 | MGnify/ENA primary metagenome ERZ1034925 (study PRJEB33766, sample SAMN09781758) | gut metagenome | biome: gut microbiome | host: Homo sapiens | place: Madagascar | study: EMG produced TPA metagenomics assembly of the PRJNA485056 data set... | reverse complement strand
GCTGCCGTTAACATTTTGCGTAAAGGGCTTGAAAAGTCCGCTTAAACTAATACATCTCGTACCGTGGGACACACGGGAAGTAACGCCTGTCTGACATCGTGTAAGACACAACAGCTTCGGTTGTTGCGCAGTGGTGGTTGATGCAGGAATCCCCCTGCTTTAGCCGTGGGGAGAATGTCAAGAGCTGTATTACAGTTTCATATATGGTGACTTGCCTAATATGTTGCTTGGTGCATTTTCCATCTATCTTGCAGGCTATTTGTTTTACATTTTTCCGGGAATGCAAAACCCAAAGAATTATGAAATCCATTATGCATCCGAAACATCCTTAAAAGATGGTTTTTCCATGTACTACAAAGGAAATCCAGTAAAAATCAGATACATTCTCGACGAAAAAGGGCATTTTGCATTTGCTGACGAAAAAAATAAGCATAAATGTGTTTCATACGCCAATGGAAAGAAAATGAAAAACGCCACGAAATATCGAATTGTAAACTATATTGCCACATATTTTATGAGCATGGGTTTGTTGTCCGATAATACAACTATCACTTTCGAATAAATTTTACGCAGAATCAAAATTCTGCGTTGTCGTTCAAAAAAGACAGCCTCCACGCGGCGAACGATGGGCAACAATTTGTTGGCGAATGGTCTAAAAGAGGAGTTTATTATGCAACAGACAGTAAAGAAGTCCATTGCAATAGCACTTGCTGCTGCAGCAATGGCCGCAACATTAACAGGCTGTCAAGGAGTTCACCTTGACATGAACGGAAAGCGTATCATTGGTACAGGAGAATACGCTTTGGATGTTCCGGACAGCGAAGATTCATCAACTGAAAGCAAGCATGACAGTGTGACAGAAGACAAGCAAATCACAGTACCTAACAATGTCGTTTCCAGTGAAAACAAAGCAAACACAGAAAGCAATTCAACCACTGACACGACAGATTCGGTACAATACTACGACGATGATGAAGATATTCCGACAATTCATATTGAAGGAAATAGTTCTTCACTGAGTGAAGATGTCGTTTCTTCAAGCGAAAGCAATACACAGTGTGCATCGACCGACGCTGCTCGATACGGCGATATCGTATCTATGACATACATTGGAAAAATCGATGGTGTAATTTGCAGCGATGCAACCGGAAGCGACTGCTATGTGAGTGTTGGAACTGACACACCACACGATGGTCTAAGTGAGACTCTGCTTGGACGAAAAACAGGAGATAGCTACAAGGTTGCTATCGAATATCCGGCTGACTACTGGTGCATCCCAATGCGGGGACAGAAAGTTGTTTTCGATGTAACTGTAAATGAGGTCTTCCTGCAAGATGATGAGTGGCGTGCTCCATATATCGAAGCTGCTCGTGAAAAAGGCATTGATGCTCGTTGATATTTTATTTTCAAAAAAATATCAAGAAATTCAACGATACAGCGCAATAATATAAATGAAATTCAAAAGGGTGTCGTGAAACGCGACACCCTTTATGGAAGGGAGTGAACAGAGTGAAACAAGAAAACACAAATACTTTAGCAGATAAATTTTTCCGACAACTATATAACTGGTCAATAATTTTATATCTGCTTGGAGGAATGCTTTCAGCATTGTTCCTTATTCTCGGACTCATAATAAGCAAAGACCCTTTCGGACCAATTAAACACTTCAGTGCTCCACTTCTAATCGTGGGATTATCTGGTATTATTATTACGGGTGCTTATTGTGTAATTAAAGAAAAAATCAAGGAATGTCGAAAAGCCAAATAGCCCAAACCCTGCAGCCGTAAAAGCGGCTGCTTTTTCTTTTTTAAAAGTCAAAATGACTTATTGCAAGTGTCCGCAACGCGCAAAATACATCATACATTCGGAATATTTTCTGCTTTTAGTGGTATGATGCGGTAGAGTATTGCCAAAAAAAATGGTATAATATATACATAGAAAATCATCAACTATTCACCATTTTTTAACGGGTATTTACGAAGTTCGGTGGTTTGAATAAAATCACTTAATTTTGTATGTATCACAGGCAGATATACAAATCACCTGATTTTGCAAATATCCAGAATATTAACGGAGGAAAACTTATGGCAAACAAAGATAGAACACAATTCTTAATCGAATGCAAGAACGGTGAAGCAGCCGATATCTTGTACGGGTTGCTACATGATAAGACATTATTTCTGCCAAAGCTCGCTCTTGTAAATGCGCATCCAAAGATGTTTGATGGTGACTTTCCTCTAAACTTTCCTCACAACATGGATATCGATAGCAGATATATCCTGAACCTCGATAGAGAAGAATTCGCAAAAGAATTACAGCAGTTGTTCGATGCAGATAAGATTGCCTATGTTGAGCTTGTTGTGGCAACAGACGCTAGAAACACTCGCCGTATTGTAGTCCTGACGGACCCAACCAGAGCAGATAAAATGAGCCAAATTACCATATCACTGTTCGATGTGTCGGAAAAGAAAGCAAGACGGATTATCGCAAATACCTATAAAAAGTAAGGAGAGCAGAGTATGCTGACCAATATTGCGGTTCTCAGAACCGTCAAAGAAAACGCAAATAAAGCTGTTCTGGATGCATTGCCCTCGATTTTGTTTGAGAGCTCGCACAACGGCAAGGATGCACAGAAATACTACCTGCAAGGTCCAGCAGCGGAGTATGTTCCCGTCGATATACCGAATGAAACTGCAAAAAAGTTTTCCCAGTGCGCCACAGCACTGGCTATGCAGCTCATTCTTCTCAGCAACAAGACAAAAGGTTTCTTTGGACCTGAGATAGTGAGCGTGGAAGGCAAGGATATTCCGACTGCGAGGAATATCATGAATCCCATCATGGTTGAGAGAAATGCGAAGTATTATAGCGCGAAGCTGAGCGATGAGGTGTATGACACACAATACGCGGTCAGTGAACATGTGATTGAATGTTGGGAAGATGGACCTGTTCCGCCGATTGTCATCAATAGTTCCATCTGGGCTATTGTGGAAAGCACTGCGGCAGAGATGCAGAAGGATAACCGTTTCCTGCGCAGAAAAGAAATCCTCGACACAGAGTTCTTGGAAGTTTCGGCTAGAATTTATAACGAGTTGCTTGGATTCGCGTCAGAAAAATTCGATATTCTGAACATCAAGGAGTTTGTATGAGCATTAAATTCGTCAACGGCAATATTCTGACATTCCCGGAGCGGGATGAAGACACAATTATTTGCCATCAAGTAAACTGTAAGGGCGTGATGGGCGCGGGTCTAGCAAAACAGATTCGTGACAAATGGCCCGATGTATATGACAGATATCGTCTAATGGTCGAGACTTGTGGTGAATTTATGTTGGGTAGTTTTCATGAAGTGAAAGTCGGACCACATCTATACGTTGCAAACCTATACGGGCAAAAAGAATACGGAAGAGATAAACGCTATACAAATTATGCCGCACTTACAGCAGCACTCTTCAAAGGCATGAAGGAGTACCCAAACGCTACATTTCGTATTCCGTATGGACTTGGTTGTGGTTTGGCTGGTGGAAACTGGGAAACTGTTTTAAACATCATCAAAGAAATCTCTGACACTTGGGATGTCAATGTTGAGATTTGGGTACTGCCAAAAAAATAAGGAGTTGTCATGTACAATACCAACTATAAATGCGTCAAGCCTCTGACATTATGGTACGACGGTCCTGATGGGAAAAAGAAACCATATCGTGTTAAACGAGGAACTATCTGGCATCTGGTCTGGTGTGGCGGACAATACAGCTTCAAGGAATTCACCGGACCGGATAAAATGCACATTACACTGCCGGATGAATATGTCGAGAAATATTTCAAAAAGGTATGAGCATGGGAAATTATTGTCCGTATACAAACGGCAATGTCGTCTACCTGAAATGCCAAGAGTGTGAAGATAAAATCTGTGAAAAGGGTTGGTTCTTCTGCGGGGTAGGCGGAACGCCCATGTCGATGACAAAATCCCACAAGCAGATGTCGGAATACCTCGACAGAATGCTGGCTAAGCGGGACAAGATTGTCATTGCTACAGAATCCGGTAAGAAGATGGCTGCTTTGGCAGCTATGTACGCCAGCGAACACGGATACCTTTTTGTACCTGTCACAAACGATGATTTGCCTACATATTTGTCAAAACAGCAGCAAAAAGGTTGTGTTATCTTTGGAGAAGCCAAAAGTGAACAAGAACCCGCAGACATCTGTCATAAACTGCGCATACCGCTGCGGCGTTGTAAATTGGAAGGAGCGTAAAACTATGATGTACCAGAAACTTGTCCGAGATAATATCCCGGCTATTATTGAGAAAAACGGTGGAACTTGCGTGACTCGCGAACTGACCGACAAAGAATACGAGACTGCTTTGGCCGAAAAGTTGCAAGAAGAGGTCAAGGAGTTGCTGGAAGCCTACACAGCCAAGGAGCGGAGCATTCTGGACTGCGCTGAGGAGATGGCGGATGTGATGGAGGTCCTGTACGCTATGGGAAAGACCTGCGCTGTTTCGAAGAAAGACGTAGAACAAGTCAGAAGCCAAAAAGCATCGGAAAAAGGAACATTTTCCAAAAAGATTTTCTTGGAAAGGAGTGAGCGTCCGTGAACAAAAATGACGCACTTCTACTTCTGATTCGAAAGCTGATTTTTGCTAAAAACAGCCAAGATATCACACACTTTTCTCGCTTAATAGACGAAATTGCACAGGCATTTGAACAGCAAGGTAATAGAGAAAGTGCTCGTGCTCTTCTTCAGACTCTCCACAATGGATATACAAAGTCATACTATGAATTAAGTCGGCAGGTACAACCTGCAGGCTGTCCATTTGTGAACTATGAACACGCATACACAACCGAATATAGCGATACTGCACTACGAATGGCGCGGGAATCCACGCGCCCCATGCGCGTGCGACATATCTTAGAGTATATTGAGTGTGGCAACATTGTGGCTAAAGATGTGTTTGAATATGATGCTAAAACCAAAAAGTGGAACCGTGTTGAAGACGAGAGTAAAGATTTGTGAGGGACTCTTTTATGAACGAAATAAACGCTGTCACGATTGGAAAACTTATCGCTGCACACCGTGAAGGTGACGAGGAAAAATTTAGAACCTATGTCGAATTCATCGCCAAAGCCTATGAAGAACAGGGAAATGACCGTGCCGCTCATATCATCCGGAGCAACTATACGGGTGACTATGGTGAGCAGGGAAAAGTCGTTCTGGGTGAAGCATGCGAGCAGACTGTATACTATGAAACGGGTTGGTACGAACCCGAAATCTTAGGCTCTGGTGGTTCCTATCGCGGAGTTACAAAAACAAACTCAGAGGAAGAAGCTCTGCAGCGGATTCAGAAGAATGCTGCAAACTACGCACATCGTATTACTGTATATAAGAAAGACGGCAAAACCGTAAAGCGGGAAATTGCCGAGTATGACCAGTGGGAAAAGAAGTGGAGGACAACCTGATGAGGTGGAATGTATTTTCTCTTGAAGCCGTGAAAGCGGCATTAAAACCCAAGTTTGTGTTGGAGAAGGTCCGTTATGTGACCGACGACGAAGAATACGGTGAAGGCGAGTCTACGCGCCTTGTTTTCCGCAATGTGGAAGAGATGCCGGAAATCGACTATATTAAGAGGACCATCTGCACATTCATTCATGATACCTATGTTTACTTCAAGGACAAGAGCCTCAAGCCGATGCAGCTTTGGCAGGATAACCTCAATGAAAATGAGGACCATATCCGCTATTCGACAAACCATCTTGTTTCGCCGCCGCTGGAGCTCATTGGTGAAACGTACATCTCTGATGAAAGCTACTTTCACAAGTGGATGATGGCGCAAGGTGGGTCTGAGGTTTTGGACGCGGTATCCATCACCATTGATGTGGACGTAATTTACGCCTACGACAATGTCGATAAGGTCGAGAAAAGCTCCGAAGACGGCGAGGCACATAGTGTCCTCTCTAATAGTACAGTATATCTGCGCGAATCGGAAATCAAGCAGGTTGCTCAGCTTATCAAAGACGAAAAACTCCGCAATCGCGTATTGACACTAATGCGTTCTCACCGCCGCATTGTATCAGCTCCCGAAAAGGAAAATCGAGCTATCCGGGAAATCGCTTCGGCTCAGATACTTCAAATTTAATTTTTAAGGAGTGTGACTTTACTTATTATGCGTTGTGAATAGAACTGAATTCAAAAATCTTATTAGTGGTTCTGAATATGACTTTTTACGTACAAATCCGTATTTAGGCGATAATATCATTCTTCTTACTCTTGGAGGCAGCTACGGATACGGCACAAATGTACCGGGGTCTGATGTTGACGTAAGGGGTGTTACTTGTGATTCCAAACGAGACATCATCGGGTTTGGAACATTTGAACAAGTCACAGATAGTCACACAGATACAACCATATATGGCTTCCGAAAGTTCGTACAGTTGCTTATCAATTGCAATCCGAATGTAATTGAGATTCTCGGCTGTAAACCGGATACATATTTTGTTGTATCCCAAGAAGGGAAAATGCTACTGGATAATAAATCTCTTTTCCTAAGCAAGAAAGCTATTTATAGCTTCGGTGGATACGCGAACGACCAATTGCGCCGGATGCAAATGAAGTTGCTGACAACTGATACTTCGAAAGAAGTAGGGGAAGAATTTGCACTTAGAAGTGTAAAACGTGTTCTAAACGGATTTAATTTGCAGCACAATGCACCAAATGGGGAAGAAAATATTTTTGACATTTCCATTGGGAAAGTTATCGGAGAAGACGAGCAGCAGCTTATTGTAAATTCTTCTTTTCATAATTACCCGCTACGAGATTTTAAGGGTTTGATTAAAGCAGTAAATTCGACAGTTGGTCAATTTGATTCTCTCGGTAAACGAAATGATAAAAAAGATGTACCGCACATCAACAAACATGCAATGCATCTTGTTCGACTGTACTTAATGGCTTTTGACATTTTGGAGCGAGGTGAAATCATTACATATCGAGAAAAAGAGCATGATTTACTTATGGACATTCGTAATGGAAAATACATGCTTCCAGACGAAACCTATGCGCCTGAGTTTTTTGAAATGATTGATAGCTATGAGCAACGGCTCCAATATGATACAAAAAACACCGCGCTTCCAGATAAGCCGGACATGAAGAAAATCGAAGAACTCGTAATGACCATAAACGAGTCCATTGTGAAAAGGTGAGGGCTATGGAACAGAATTTGATTACAATTGATGTGATTCTCGATAATTACTATTGGTTTTCTCGTGGTGCGACGCAGCCTTTTGACCCTGTGATTCAAAAATCGATGAAAGACACTATGATAGGAATTGCCAGTACAATGGATGCTGCATTTGCTTTTTGCATCAAAGATACAATTACGCTTGTGTTTGCACCTGACAAATATCCAGATAGCAAAAAATCTTTTGAAAACCCCGTTTCTTTCATTACGCACATTTCCAGTATGGCAACAATTATATTCAATAGAAGTTACAGTAAAAGAATTTGTGCTATCAAAGACAATCCGTTTATCACAGAGCAACAAATGAAGGCATACAAAAGAAAAGAAAACTTTGGAATGTTTATATGTAGGACGAGAGAATTTATTGACGACATTGAATTTCTTCTTGCTTTAATCGAATTGAGAGGAATGGACCATACAAACAGAATTATTGAAAGTAAGGGTTATACCGTACTAAATCAGTGTCTTGCAGAATCACGATATGGTGTCTACTGTGTTCGTTGTGATACTCCTGCTTCCAAACCAACAAAGAATCACAGGAACAACGGAAACCATCTCAAATGGAATACTGGAACATTGCTTGATGCTTGTGTAAATAAGGAAAAGTTTATTTCTGCGCTCAAAAACGCATGTCTTGTAGCGCAACAGTGAGGTAAATATATACATGCTGGTGTGAATCCGTTCTTTTTGGTAAAAAACAATGAAATCACCGGTTTCGAATGTATAATCTCTACTACAGGAGTATTATGTAATGGATTCTTCAATTGCAACTACAGCTTTATGGATTACTGAACATTGTCGCGGTCTTACTTCTAAATGTGTACCAAATAAAAATATAGATGTTGGTTTTGACAATTACATTTTCAACATTGCTCCCATCTTTGAAAAACAACTAAAACGCTTTACAAATGACAAAGCAGAAATATCAACGCAAACTGTTATGTGTCTTGTAACCGATTACTGGCGCAAAAACAAAACCATATACGATTTTTCTTTCTCCTTCTTAACAGAACTTGAAAAAACAGAAGATGCACCTGTATATACTTCGATACTTAAAAAGCTTCCATTTACAGATTATATTATGACAATTCCTTCGAGCACGCAAAAGTATAATGCCATGTTCGTTCATATTGAATTTGATGGCACAGATACTTTGTTTCTTGTGTGCCCTTTTGAAGCATCGAAAACTCCGGAGCATTCCTCTTATTGTCAGTGTTCTATATGGTGTAAAGACGGGAAAAATGTTATAGAAACATTTAAAGAAACATACGGAGAGAAAACCGCAAACTATGAGCGCTTTCTAAAACTTGCAATTGCTGCCAGCTACTACCTTGCTTCAAAAAATGCCGAGATAAATAAGATTCAGATTCCTAAAGATAAACGTCCAGCAATTATCACCAACCGAACGAAAAAGCCAAAAAGAGTAAACATAAATTCATTTGCAGTTGGTTACAAAATAGGCAAACGGTTTGAAACGCAGGTTGCATACAGCAACTCACAAACAAAAAGCACTAAAGCTGAATGTATCACATCCGGGAAAAACAAACGTCCACACGTTCGTCGCGCACATTGGCATCACTATTGGACAGGAGAAGGGCGTAAAAATTTAGAAGTGCGTTGGATTGAGCCTGTTTTTGTACTTGGGACAGAGGCATCAAATGCCGTTTCTCATCGTGTAACGGGTTTGATATAGCCTTAAAGGAGAAAGAGAAATGCTTAAAAAAATTGCAGAAAAAACAGAAATGACTGTTGCTATATCCGGACTTGTATTGTATGTCGTATGTGCAATTACTTCCATTATTGCTACATACGGATACTTTTGCATCCATCAGGAAAATGGCATTAGCTGTTTAAAAGTTTCGGTTCCCTTAATGATGCTAGGCATCGCGCTCTACTCCGGAGCCGGAATGCTATGCATCATCCATGATAAGGTTGCGCGACGAAAAGAGCGCTTCCACGCATAAAAACATTTGCACAAAGTACAAAAAGGGTTGCTCTCCAATATGGAAAGCGGCCCTTTTCTTTTTTTGTGAAAAATTAGTATAGTAATATAGAATGTAAGGAGAAAACAAAAAATGCAAGTTATAGCTCATAAAACAGAAGACGGCAGAGAACAACCATTGATGGAGCATTGTCGTAATGTCAGTAAAATGGCATCTGCATTTGCAAAACCTTTTGATGGCGAGAAAATAGCAGAACAAGCAGGACTAAACCATGATGCCGGGAAAGATACTGATGGCTTTCAGCGTTACATTCATGACCCTGAGCATAATCCAAAATGTCCTCATTCTGTTATTGGTGCAGTTATCTGTGAAAAAGCTAATGATGCTGTATCTGCTGCAATTATAGAAGGACATCACGCAGGATTACATAACACAGACAATATGTTGGAAAACGTAAATGTAGCTATAAAAACACGTACAAATGATATTGAAAAAGTCGAAGCCTCATTTCCAACAAAGCAATGCAATCCGAGAGAACTTATCCCACCCTATGCAAGAACACATCGAAATATGGGAATGTTTTCTTTTATCCAAATGGAGTATTCTTGCTTAGTAGATGCGGATTTTCTTGATACAGAAGCATTTATGCGTGGAGGTTCCCCTCGAAATTACCATTATGACTCCTTGTCTGTAATCTATGATAAACTCCTTTCTTATGTAAAACCTTGGATAACAGAATCCAAAAAACTCAGAAAACAGGCTTTTGAACAATTATCAAAAGAGCAGCAAATCAATTTAATGCGAACAGATATGTTGCTGCGGTGCTTAAAAGCAGGTGAAAAATCCGGAAAAGGAGATATACGTACACTTAGTATTCCAACAGGCGGTTCAAAAACTATTTCTTCATTTGCTTATGCAGTATCTGCTGCCAAACATGACGAAGAGATAAGTCGAATCATTATTGTAACTCCTTATACAACAATTACTTCTCAAACAGCATCTGTACTGCGCAGCATTGCAGGAGAGAACAATGTATTGGAACATCACAGCGGCTATGATTTTGAAAGTAATAGCAACGGACATAATCTCAAATTGGCATCTGAAAACTATGATATTCCAATCGTTGTAACAACAGATGTACAGCTATTTGAGGGCTTTTACTCTAATAAGCCTTCCAAATCAAGAAAACTGCATAATCTTGTAAATAGCGTTATCATTTTTGATGAGGTACAACAGCTTCCATTAAACTTTCTTCTTCCGTGTGTTAAGTGCATAGAAGCATTGGCAGTAAATTATGGATGCCGGATTGTTTTATGTACTGCGACACAACCAGCTATTGCACAGTACTTTGATACAGTAAAACCACAAGAAATAATCGAAGATTCTGATAAGTACAGCACTCCATTTAGACGCTGCTGTATAGAAGATATCGGTCACATAAGCACCGAGAAGCTCATTTCACAAATCATCAAATTTGATGAATGTCTTTGTGTTGTAAATGAAAAAGAAGAAGCAAAATACATATACAGGAAACTCAAAAAATTAGTAAGTGATAAGCCTTTATATTGCTTGACAACAGATATAACTCCTTATGACAAAGCTCGATACATTCATGAAATCAAGCAACATCTTTCAAACGAAACATCTTGCATCGTAATATCAACATCTCTTATTGAATGTGGTGTTGATATTGATTTTCCATATGGCTATAGAGAACTATCCGGGTTGGATTCTATATTTCAAACTGCAGGACGTATCAATAGAAACGGAAAAAGAGATTGCAACGCTTGTAAATTATTTGTGTTTGATGGTCCGCAGCAAGAAATTCGGCTAATCATTGAGCCAACCAAAACAAAAGCTTATTTTAAAGACTACTTACTCAATCAAAAGCAATTTACAAAGAAACTGCTCTCGACTCGTGATGCAATGAGCATGGAAACATCCACAAAATATTTCAGTATGCTGTATCGGTCTAAAAAAGCAGTGCTGGATGAAAAGGATATTCTTGATAAGGCAATGCCAAAAGACAATTATATCCGTTTCCAAGACATCGCCACAAAATTTCACATGATTGAGGAAGACACTGTAACAGTTATAATTCCTCAAACACAGGAAGCCATACAACTCATTGACAAAATACGTAATCGGTCAGCTACTCGCGATGACATCCGTAAAGTAGGAAAATATAGTGTTAATGTACGCAGAAATAGTTTTGACAAATATCTTTCCGACGCAATAGAACCTTTAGTAACCGATAGCAAAACAGATGGCAAAACGTATATAGGTTGTTTACCACAGAATAACATATTCCGGTACACAGAATACGGATTGCAATACCACGATATATAAAGGAATCAAAAAAAATGAGCACAATGAACCAATACAACGACAACATACTACTGCTTGCCGGATTAGCAAATAAGGATATCAAACCAGTTCGCGTATATCCGAAAACAATTCTATTGGAAGTAAACAGTAAAATTGCTTCGTATACAATACCCGGTATGCGTGTTGAAAGCACTACTTATGATGTACCAACATATTCTGCCCTCAAAGGAGCGCTCGACTCCATCTATAAGCATAAAGGTGCAGAAGCAATTCCAACGGCAGTATACATCCATAGTCCTATTCAAAAAACACGCATGCCTCTTCGTAATTTAAAGAAAATTGAAGGCTTACGGTCACGAGAATGTCTTACAGATGTCTGCTATACCATTGTTGTACGTATTGTTCAAATGAACAATATGAGAACGGCAGCTGGACTTGAAAAGCATTATCATAAGTTTTTGGAATGTGCCTCCGGTAGTTGCGGAATGGGATTTCCTTTTCTCGGAATTATGGAAACTCCTATGTACTTCCGCCTAGTAACAGATGATAAAATCCGTGATACACAACCAATTTCAAAAGATTTGGGGTTCATGCCATTAACTTCGGATTACACTAAGAAGAATGACCCGAATTTGATTTGTAGACATCTATCAATTGAAAATGGTGTCATTGACTACACGAAAGGAGAACTCATTTACTGCTATGAATCTTCTAAACGCGCTTGTTAGACATTATGATACCCTTGTTGCTTCCGGCAACGTTACTCCATTTGGATGGACACAAACAAAAGCAGAATTTGGCGTTGAATTAAATGATGATGGCGAAATTGAAGGTATCTTCGCTCTTGGGAATCAAAACGAAAAAAACAGTGGGGAAGTATTTGAAGTCCCGGCGTATAAAGTCCGTACAAGAATTCCTCTTCCTCATTTATTTTGTGATACTGCTGAATACATACTTGGTAATGTAAGTGAAAAATGCGAACCAGCCTACTACACTTCCATGAAAAACGCTGTGTTGATGTTTCGAGATGACCTTGGTAATTCTCCGGCACTCAATGCGGCATACAAATTTTATGAGACATGGAATCCTGAAAAAGCGGCAGAAAATGAGTTTGTTTCTGCTGCTCTAAGCTGTAAGGATTCCGAATCAAAGACTGTTATTCTTCTTTATGAAGGCTCTCCAATCTTTGATGATAAGACATTCAGAGATAGCTACACAGATATCGTAGAAACATACGGAGAAATGCCTATCAAATCAGACAGTAATGGTGAAATCACACTTACTGCCGCTCCGCAGCATATGAGAAGCATGGTAAGTGGAGAGAGAGGCTTAAAAGCAACTCTATTTCGTCCAATCACTGTACGTGGAAAAACGACATATCTTCTTTCCAACAATAAAGTCAATACAAACTACTTTGGGCGAAAAAAAGGTGATGCCATTCCAATTACTATGCAGGATGGACATAAAATTGCAGAAGCTGCAAAGAATCTCGTTAGTTCAAATCACTGCTTTTTCATTCCCGTCACATCCCAATCGCTCTACACGAAATGTGAAATCGTATGGTCTGATGACTTATCCGAAAAAGAAGAAGATGCCATTCTCAGTTTGTGCTTTAATCGAAGCGGAAAAGAAAACTTGATATCAGTTGAAAACGAATCCGATGCTGATAAAGCCTCCAGAATCATGCATATTGCATCTATTCGCCAAGGGCGACTTGATACACTTACAGAAGAAGAAAAACATCTTACCGTCAATGTATGGAATTTGAATGTTCCAGACAAAGGTTGCTCTGCATCCAGCTTTACACAAATAACGCTTGGTGACCTTCTTGCTAACTACAAAAAACATTATGACGATATGGAAATCAGCCGTAGTCAAATGTGTATGGATGCAGATGGTACAAGCCGAGATTTTGCGAGAGCAAAAAATATCTTTGCTTCTCTTTGTCGTAAAAACAAAGATGGAAGCACAGTAGCAGTTAATAACCAATTGTGGAAACTTCTCAGTATCAGTATTTACTCTGGTAATAAATACCCTGAGCAAATACTGCCATTAGCCCTTAATAGGGTATGCAAAGATATTCACACGGCATCCAACGATAAATCTTATCGAATTCCGGCATCTATTGCAGGTATCATTAAAGCTATCTTAATACGAAATTTTGGGGAGGATATATCCGTGGGACTAAACTATAACAATACAAACCCTGCTTATATTACAGGGCGAATCTTCGCTGTAATGGAAAGTGCTCAGATGGCACTCAATCCGAGCAATCAAACGACATATTCAAAGCGATTCTTTGAACGTGTTATGACAAACCCGATGAAGGCAATGCCGGAAATGCATATGAGCTTTACGCATCTCCAAAACAAAGCCAAAAGCATGTCTCGTATGGGTACATATGTTGCTTTCGATAAAAGGATTGCTGAACTCATTGATATATTGGACGGGAATTATCCGGGTCGTTTAACAGAAAAGCAGAAAGGTGAATTCCTTGTTGGATATTATCAGCAGCAAAGCGAAAATATTCGTATTGCTACTGAAAAGAAGTTGGCAAAATCACTTGAAAACAACCCAAAAACAAACATTGCGTAAAAAGGAGAATAAAAAATGTCTGAATCTACTATTAAGAACCCCATCACTATTGTATTGGCACTCGAAGCATCTCATTGTAACCCAAACGGCGACCCAGATAATGACAATGCCCCTCGACAGTTTGAAAATGGCATTGGTTATATGTCTTCCGAGTGTATCAAGTATAAGATTCGAAGCTTTATTCGCGACAAAATCTTTTTTGGACTGCTGGATGAAAAGCGTCATCACTTCTATTGCAGTCCCGATACTTTCTCAATCGAATCCAGCGTAAAAGAATGTATGGATGCTGTCTCTAAAGAGCTTGCAAATGAAACAAAGAAACTCACTGCTCGCGAAATCGACATCAAAAAGTATGCTGCATTATGCGATTATTTCTACGATGCTCGTATGTTTGGACTGGTTAATACCTCTGAGGCCAAGTCTGGTATTCTTGGCAAAATCAAAGGAGCCTGTCAGCTTTCTATGCCAATTTCCTACGACCCTATCAACATCATTCCCATGACGATTACCCGCTGCTGCGTTTCTTCCGATAAAGAGCGCAAAGGTACAGATGGCGTAGAAAATGGCAAAGACCGTATGATGGGACATCGTAGTATGGTTGAATACGGCTTGTATCATATGAGCATCCAAATCAATAGTATGATGGCACAGCGCAACGGAGTAACGATGGACGATGTCAACCTGCTCATTGATGCACTGTTGCATATGTGTGATGCCGATATGAGTTCTTGCCGTAACCTGACGATGCGCAAGCTGATTGTAGTGGAGCACACAAAGCCGATGGGGGATACCTATCGTGATACGATTGAAGAAGCTCTTACTGCAACATTGAAAGAGAAGGACAACAATCCAACAGCTTATGCAGACTATGATGTTGCATTCCACCGTGAATTGCTTCCTGAGCAGGTAAAGGTAACTGAATATAGCATTGCTCATCCGGAAGGTGTCACACTGTAAGGTATTTACGAAGTTTGGTGGTACGAACAAAACCACTTAATTTCATAAGTATCACAGGCATATGGATGTTTGTTGCGCCTGTCGATTTCCCCAGTTGATAGCTCCGCAAGAGTAGTATTCCCTCGTGTAATGTCACTCGTAGCAAACACCCAGCCAAGGGGAACATAACCTCCTGCTTCGGCAGGGGAGACTTATCGTAAAGGAGGTGGCGTATATGTCCACTGTATATGTGCTTAATAAAGACGGTAAACCTTTAATGCCTACGACTCGCTGTAGGCATGTACGCCATCTGCTTAAAGAGCAAAAGGCACGAGTCGTAACATCAAATCCGTTTACCATTCAACTGTTGTATGAAACCGACGATGTTGTGCAGCCGCTTTACTTAGGCATCGACCCCGGTAGAACCAATATCGGCGTTGCTGTTGTTAAAAAGGACGGCACAGCAGTCTTTACCGCGCATTTGGAAACTCGTAACAAGGAAATTCCGAAACTGATGCAAGGGCGCAAAAAGGCCCGTCGTGCAAGACGCACCAACGGCAGACGATGCCGCCGTCAACGGAGAGCCAAGGCAAATGGAACCATTTCCAAAAAGTGCGTGAAGCAAGATACTGCCCAAAACGGCAGTGTCAGCAAACGCGCAAAAGAAATCGGTGTTATCAAACGTCGTCTGCCGGGTTGTGAAAAAGATGTACTCTGCATCGGTATCAAAAACAAAGAAGCAAAGTACACCAATCGCGCAAGGCTGGAAGGATGGCTTACGCCCACCGCAAATCAGCTGCTGCAAACACACATCAATTTGATGAAGAAAATTCAAAAGTTTCTTCCTATCAGTGATGTTGTACTTGAAGTCAACAA
>ERZ1034925.541-NODE-541-length-15928-cov-5.330183_pt1 | contig 15928 bp, 12 predicted proteins | sample MGYA00520687_ERZ1034925 | MGnify/ENA primary metagenome ERZ1034925 (study PRJEB33766, sample SAMN09781758) | gut metagenome | biome: gut microbiome | host: Homo sapiens | place: Madagascar | study: EMG produced TPA metagenomics assembly of the PRJNA485056 data set... | reverse complement strand
GGATACCACAGACGGGCAGCGCAGCTACGGGAAGCATTAACGCTTTGCCGAGCTTCTGCAGATACTTCATCATAAAAGCATTCCTCCAAATTTTTGAGTGGGTTTCTCCCAACTCGGTGCCGGGCTGTCTGGTTCAGCAGCCCAGCACTTTGTTAATTAGATATTAACACATTTTTCATAAAAAAGAAAGCGATTTTCGCAGAATTGTCGAAAAGCCGAAAAAGCGGCCATCTCTTTGTGCATTTTCCAAACACACCATTGATTTTTGCCCAAATTTCTTAAAAAATTTAACAAAATCGAGAAAGTCATTTTTTTAACACACCATTTTACTAGGCTGATGTCCGGCTGTTCTGCCAAAAAATCCCCCTCATTTTTGGTGTATTTGCCACGCGAATAAAATCTGAACATCTTGTATAATAAAGGCAGGCAATCGTTTTTCCGTAACAAAGGAGAATTTCGATGACAAAGCAGAAATACATTATGGCGCTGGATGCCGGCACCACCTCCAACCGCTGCATCCTTTTCAATGCCAAGGGCGAGATGTGCAGCGTGGCGCAGAAGGAGTTCACCCAGTATTTCCCCAAGCCGGGCTGGGTGGAGCATGACGCCAACGAAATCTGGACCACACAGCTGGGCGTGGCGCTCTCCGCCATGAACCAGATTGGCGCTCTGGCCGAGGATATCGCCGCCATCGGCATCACCAACCAGCGCGAGACCACCATCGTCTGGGACCGCGATACCGGCGAGCCGGTCTACCACGCCATTGTCTGGCAGTGCCGCCGCACCAGCGAATACTGCGACGAGCTGAAGGCCCGCGGCCTGACCGAGAAAATCCGTGAAAAGACCGGCCTTGTGATCGACGCCTACTTCTCGGCTACCAAATTAAAATGGATACTGGATAATGTGCCCGGCGTGCGGGCGCGGGCCGAGCGCGGCGATTTGCTGTTCGGCACGGTGGAAACCTGGCTTATCTGGAAGCTGACCTGCGGCAAAATCCACGTAACCGACTACTCCAACGCCAGCCGGACGATGATGTTCAACATCCACACGCTGGACTGGGACGATGAGATTCTGGAAATCCTCGATATACCGCGCTGTATGCTGCCCACGCCAGTGCCCAACAGCCAGTTTTATGAGTACGCCGACCCGATGCACTTCGGCGGCGAAATCAAGATTGCGGGCGCGGCGGGCGACCAGCAGGCTGCGTTGTTCGGCCAGACCTGCTTCCGCTCCGGCGAGGCCAAGAGCACCTTCGGCACCGGCAGCTTTATGCTGATGAACACCGGCGAAAAGCCGTTCTTCTCCCGCAATGGGCTGGTGACTACGATTGCATGGGGGCTGGACGGCAAGGTAAATTACGCGCTGGAGGGCTCTATTTTCGTAGCCGGTGCGGCCATCCAGTGGCTGCGGGACGAGCTACATCTGCTGGAGGACGCCCGCGACTCCGAGTATATGGCACAGAAGGTCAAGGACACCAACGGCTGCTACGTGGTGCCCGCCTTCACCGGCCTTGGCGCACCCCACTGGGACCAGTACGCCCGCGGCGCGATTGTGGGCCTGACCCGCGGCGTGAACAAGAACCACATCATCCGCGCCACGCTGGACAGCCTGTGCTACCAGATTAACGATGTACTGACCGCGATGGAGGCCGACAGCGGCATTGCCATGACGGCGCTCAAGGTAGACGGCGGCGCCTGCGCCAACAATTACTTAATGCAGACGATGGCGGACATCAGCAAGCTGCCGGTCAAGCGCCCCTGCTGCGTGGAGACAACCGCGCTGGGTGCGGCCTATCTAGCCGGACTGGCCGTGGGCTACTGGTCCAGTACCGAGGATGTGCTGCAGAACTGGTCGGTGGACCGTGAGTTTACCCCATCCATCACCGAGGCGGAGCGCACAAAGCGCCTGCGCGGCTGGGACAAGGCCGTCCGCTGTTCCTATGGCTGGGCAAAGGAGGATTGACAGGATGTACGATAGTATCATCATCGGCGCGGGCGTGTCCGGCTGCGCCTGTGCGCGGGAGCTTTCACGCTACAGCGACAATATTCTGGTTGTGGAAAAGGAGGAGGACGTCTGCTGCGGCACCTCCAAGGCCAACAGCGCCATTGTGCACGCCGGGTATGACGCCGCCCATGGCAGCCTGATGGCCCGCCTGAACGTGGAGGGCAGCCGCCGTATGCCGGCACTGGCCAAGGAGCTGGATTTTGCCTACGAGCAGTGCGGCAGTCTGGTCATCTGCCTGAGTGAGGAGGACCGCCCCGCGCTGGAAAAGCTCTACGAAAACGGCGTGGCCAACGGTGTGGAGGGGCTGCGCATCATTGAGCGCGACGAGCTTGTCCGGATGGAGCCGAACATTGCCGACAGCGCCGTGGCTGCCCTGTGGGCCCCCACCGGCGGCATCGTCTGCCCCTTCGGCCTGACCTTTGCACTGGCGGAAAATGCCGCCAAAAACGGCGTGGCCTTCCGGTTTGATACAAAAGTCACCGGCCTGCACCCCATCAAGGGCGGCTGGGCCGTTGAGACCGACGGCGGCACGCTGGAAGCGCGCTGCATCGTCAACGCGGCGGGCGTCTACGCCGACACGCTGCACAATCTGGCGGACGCCGCGCATCCAATGAAAATCACGGCGCGGCGCGGGGATTACTTCCTGCTCGACCACACCGCCGGGCAGCACGTGCGGCACACCGTGTTCCAGCTGCCGGGCAAGTACGGCAAGGGCGTGCTGGTCACACCGACCGTCCACGGCAACCTACTGGTCGGCCCGACCGCCATCGACGTGGATGACAAGGAGGCCACCGCCACCACCGCGGCGGGCCTTGATGAGGTGCGCACAAAATCCGGGCTGGCCGTCAAGGATATTCCGCTGCGGCAGACCATCACCAGCTTTGCCGGGCTGCGCGCCCATGAGGCGCGGCACGATTTCTTCATCGGCGAGATTGCGCCCGGCTTTGTGGACTGCGCGGCGATTGAATCCCCCGGCCTGTCCAGCGCCCCGGCCATCGGCGCGATGGTGGCGGGCATCGTGCGGGACAGCCTGCATTTGAAGGAAAAAGCGGACTTTGACCCAACGCGCAAGGGCATCCTTGACCCGAAAACGCTGGATTTTGCAGCGCGGGCCGAGCTGATCCGGCAGAACCCCGCCTACGGCCAAATTATCTGCCGGTGCGAGAGCGTGACCGAGGGCGAAATTATAGACGCCATTCACCGCACGCCCGGTGCCCGCAGTCTGGACGGCGTCAAGCGCCGCACCCGCGCCGGTATGGGCCGCTGTCAGGCAGGCTTCTGCAGCCCCCGCGTTATGGAGATTCTGGCGCGGGAGCTGGGCGTAGACCAGAGTGAAATCACAAAATCCGGCGGCGGCTCCAAAATCATCGTCGGAACGAACAAGGACACGCTGTGAAAGGGGGCTTCGCTATGAATAATGCAGATTTGGTCATCATCGGCGGCGGCCCTGCGGGGCTGGCGGCAGCCGTGGCCGCACGCAAAAGCGGCGTGCAGGACATCCTGATTCTGGAGCGCGACAGCGAGCTGGGCGGCATCCTGAACCAGTGCATCCACAACGGCTTTGGCCTGCATACCTTTAAAGAGGAGCTGACCGGGCCCGAGTACGCGGCGCGGTTCATCGACCAGGTGCGCGAGCTGGGCATTGCCTACAAGCTGAACACAATGGTGCTGGATTTGGCGGCGGACAAAACCGTGACCGCCATGAACAAGACGGACGGCCTGTTCCAGCTGCACCCCAAGGCGGTCATTCTGGCAATGGGCTGCCGCGAGCGCCCCCGCGGCGCGCTGAACATCCCCGGCTACCGCCCCGCCGGTATCTTCACTGCGGGCACGGCGCAGCGCCTTGTCAATATGGAAGGCTACCTGCCCGGGCGGCGGGTTGTGATTCTGGGCAGCGGCGACATCGGCCTGATTATGGCGCGCCGTATGACGCTGGAGGGTGCCAAGGTGCTCTGCGTTGCCGAGCTTATGCCCTATTCCGGCGGTCTGAAGCGCAATATTGTGCAGTGCCTCGATGATTTTGGCATTCCGCTGAAGCTGAGCCACACCGTGGTGGACATTCAGGGCAAGGAGCGTGTGACCGGCATCACGCTGGCACAGGTCGAAAACGGACGCCCCATCCCCGGCACTGAGGAACACTATGACTGCGACACGCTGCTGCTCTCCTGCGGGCTGCTGCCCGAAAACGAGCTGAGCCGCGCCGCGGGCGTGGAGCTAAGCCCGGTGACCGGCGGTCCCGCCGTGAACGAGAGCCTGGAAACGAACCTGCCCGGCGTTTTTGCCGCGGGCAACGTGCTGCACGTGCATGATTTGGTGGACTATGTCTCCGAGGAAGCCGCAGCCGCCGGCACCCATGCCGCCGCATATATTCTGGGCAGTGAGCCGCCCGCCGGGCGCATCCTGCCGGTGCACTGCACCAACGGCGTGCGCTACACCGTGCCCACCACCATCCGCCCCGACTGCGCAGGCGACACCGTCACACTGCGCTTCCGTGTGGGCGGCGTGTACAAGAACAAAAAAATCGCGGTCTACTGCGGAGAAAGCTGCATCTACAGCCGCAAGCGGCCTGTGCTGGCCCCCGGCGAGATGGAAACCGTGCGGCTGAAGGCCGACCTGCTGCGCAACGGCGGCGACGCTGTGACCGTGACCTTGGAGGAGGGCTGACGATGGAAAAACGTGAATTGACCTGCATCGGCTGCCCGATGGGCTGTGCCATGACGGTGGAGCTGGAAAACGGCGCGGTGACGGCTGTGCACGGCAACACCTGCCCCCGCGGTGACGCCTACGCACGCAAGGAGGTAACCGCCCCGACCCGCATTGTGACCACCACCGTCCGCGTGACGGGCGGCACGCTTGCCGCCGTGAGCTGCAAGACCCGCACCGACATCCCCAAGGACAAGATTTTTGACATTGTCCGCGCCCTGAAAGGCGTAACTGTCCCCGCCCCGGTTGCCATCGGCCAAGTGCTTCTACCCAACGCCGCCGACACCGGCGTGGACGTAATCGCCACCAAAAATGTGCCTAAACACGCATAAAATCCAGTATTTGCTTTTTCGTTTTCCCGCACCCGGCCACCCGCCGGGTGCTTTTTTGTGTGCGATCCCACTGCACTCTATTACATCTCGTTCTTTCCCCTCCATCTGCCCGTAGGGACCGGGCACACACCAGCCCGCAACTTCCCTGCAAACGCCCCTCTCTCCTTTTTCCACAAAACAACTGCCCACTTTTTGTTTGCTCTGCCAAAATTTTCCGCATCCCGGTGAAAGTCCGATTTATGGGAATTATATTGTGCTACAATGGAAGCAGAACAATTCTTTATTGCAAAACCAGAAAAGACAAGGGGGCCAGAAAATGGAACCAAAGCAGGCATTGGCGCATATCAGCGAGGACGGCCAGCGCACACAGACTGTTGCCGAGCATCTGGACGGCACGGCGCGGCGCAGTGCTTCATTTGCTGCGGCTTTCGGTGCGGAGCAGGATGGGTACTACACCGGTACCCTGCATGACATTGGCAAGTACAGCGCTGCTTTTCAGCGCAGATTGCACGGCGGCGAACGCGTTGACCATTCAACGGCCGGTGCGCAGGTGGCCTTCCGGCAGAAGCAGTTTCCCGCAGCATTTGCCGTGGCCGGGCACCACGGTGGCTTACCCGATGGCGGCTCGCAAGCGGATACCGGTCAGGATAGCACTCTTATGGGACGCATAAAGCGAAATAACCTGCCGCCCTATGACGCTTGGAAAGAGGAAATCTGCCCACCTCCGACCCCGCCGCTACCGCCTGCAAAGACCGGGTACGAGATGGCCTTCTACACGCGGATGCTTTTCTCCTGTCTGGTGGATGCAGATTATCTGGACACGGAGCAGTTCATGGACAGCGCAGCGCCGCCGCGTGGCGGTCACGCAACCATTTCTGCCCTGTTAAAGCTGCTGAACGAACACATTGCTCCGTGGTGGCAGCCCAAAACCGAGCTGAACGCCCGGCGTTGCGAGATTCTGCGTGCCTGCTTAGACACAGGTGCACAGGGCAGCCGCGGGCTGTACACACTGACCGTGCCCACCGGCGGCGGCAAGACCATTGCCTCTCTGGCGTTTGCGCTGACCTTGGCCGCAGCGCAAGGCATGGACCGGGTCATCTACGTCATCCCTTATACCTCTATCATTGACCAGACTGCCGCCGTGTTCGCGGAGATTCTGGGCAAAGAAAACGTTCTGGCACACCATTCCGGTGCGGCGTGGTCTGCCGATGAAAACAGCACCCCCGCCTCCTACCGCAAGGCGCTGGCCGCCGAAAACTGGGATGTGCCCATCGTGGTCACAACCTCAGTGCAGTTCTTTGAATCGCTCTATGGGAACCGCCCTTCTCAATGCCGTAAGCTGCACAACATCGCCAACAGCGTTATTATTTTTGATGAAGCACAGAATCTGCCTGTGCCCTATCTGCGGCCCTGTGTGGCGGCGATTGCAGAGCTGGTGCGTCATTTCCGTTCGGCTGCCGTCCTCTGCACCGCAACGCAGCCCGCACTTGCGCCACTGTTTGCTGAGTTTGCTCCCGAGTTTCCGCTGCGTGAAATATGCCCGGAGCCCACGCGGCTGTATGAGCAGCTTCGCCGCGTCACCCTAAAAAATGCAGGCAGTCTCACCCAGCAGGAGCTTGGCGAACAGCTGGCGGCGCTGCCGCAGGTGCTTTGTGTGGTGAACCGCCGCAAAACCGCACAGGAATTGTTTGCAGCGCTACCGCAGGAGGGCAGCTTCTGCCTGACAACGCTTTTATATCCGGCGCACCGTAAAGCGGCTCTGCAGGAGATACGTCGCAGGCTGGACGTGGGCCTTCCCTGTCGGGTGGTGTCCACCTCACTGATTGAAGCGGGCGTAGACGTAGATTTTCCGGCTGTATACCGTGAAATGGCCGGGCTGGATTCCATCCTGCAAGCGGCCGGCCGCTGCAACCGTGAGGGTAAAAACGCAGCGGAAACAAGCCTTGTGACAGTTTTTACACTGGATGGTCAGTCCGTGCCGAAGATGATACAGTTGAACGTCCAGACAACCGAGCGCGTCATGCAGCACTATGATGACCCCACAAATCTGGCAGCCATTGAGGAGTATTTCACCTTTTATCGTTCCTTAAAAGGTGACATCCAGCTAGACGCCAAAAACATTCTGTCGGATTTTCAGAATAAACTGATGCCTTTCGCCACAGTTGCGGATAAATTCCGTATTATAGAGGAAAGCACCGTTACAGTGTACATCCCGCAAGGCGAGGGCAAGGAACTGACTGACCAACTGCGCACCGGCTGGCGCAGCCGTAGCCTGTTCCGGAAGTTGGGACAGTACGGCGTGCCGATTTATCCGGATCATCTGCACCGGCTGGAACAGGCCGGGGCCGTGCAGCAGCTGGACACCGACCTTTGGGTACTGGAAGATTTGCACTGCTACCATGATAAAACCGGCCTTGCTCTGGATGTTGAAACCGGGCAGGCATGGTTTGTTTGATAAGAAAGCAAAAGTGGCAGGGGGTCTGCCCTGCCACTTTTACGCTAAAAGATACATACAACTATTTCTATCCACAGCCCAAATCGGCTGACAAAAGTATTATAATCAAATAAATAAGAAAATGCAATAAAATACTTGACAACGAATAAAAACGGGATTATTATAAGCATAATAAAAGTTACATTCAACTGAATCATAAAAGGAGTGATGCAGATGATTAAGTTGGAAGTCTGGGGGCCGTATGCACTTTTTTCGAGACCTGAGCTACATGTAGAAAGAGTCAGCTATGACGTTCCCACGCCCTCCGCTGCGCGGGGCATCATAGAAAGCGTGTACTGGCATCCAGGTATGCTTTGGAAAATTCGGCGCATATACGTGCTAAACCCCATCAAATTCACCAATATACGTCGCAATGAGGTCACAAGCAAAATTTCGCACTTGTCAGTGAAATCGGCAATGTTGGGCAAAGAGGGAAAAACATATATCGTAACATCACAGCAGATTGCCCAGCGTGCATCCATGGTTTTACGGGATGTACATTATGTCATTGAGGCAGAGTTTTCCATGACGGACCGCGCAGCGCCAAGCGACAATCCCGGCAAATTCCAAGATATTGTAACCCGGCGTATTGAGAAGGGGCAGTGTTTCAGAACTCCATGTTTTGGCTGCAGGGAATTTCCTGCCCACTTTCGGGCATGGCCAGGCGGGCCGATTCCGACAATTCAAGAAAGCCGTGACCTTGGCTTTATGCTGTATGATTTTGACTACTCTGACCCCAAAAACATCACTCCTCTGTATTTCCATGCCAAAATGGAAAACGGTGTGATAAACGTTACAGACTGTGAGGTGTTCCGATGATTCTACAAGCGTTGGTTCACTATTATGAGGAGCTGCTCGCGCACGGAAAATTGGCCGCACCCGGCTGGTCAGATGAAAAGGTTAGCTGGGCACTGGAAATCGCACAGGATGGCCAAATTCTCTCTGTATACAATGTACAAACAGACGTAACGCGCGGAAAAAAGAAATCGCAGGTACCGCAGATTATGCGGGTGCCAGAACAAGCAAAAAAGAGTGTTAATATTATACCAACTTTTTTGTGTGGAAATAGCAGCTATTTTCTAGGCATTGACACCAAGGGCAAACCGGCGCGCACACTGCAATGCTTTGATGCCTGTAAAGAATTGCATCTTGCGGTGCTGAAAGACACTCCCGGCAAGGCTGCCGAAGCGGTGCGAAACTTCTTTATAAATTGGCAGCCCGAACAAGCCTCTGAAAATCCAATTCTTGCCCCGCAGCTTGCAGAAATTCTAAAGGGGGGCAATATCGTTTTCCAAGTTGAAAGCGGCCCAAGAGCACAAGACGATGCAGATATTCAAGTGGCGTGGCAGCGTTACCATGGGCATAATAGCTCGGAAATGCTAGTTCGCTGTATGGTAACGGGGCAAATGGCGCCCTTGGCCCGCCTACACCCAAATATAAAGGGAGTTGCCGGAACAAAGTCATTTGGCGCAGCTATCGTATCTTTTAATGAAACGTCATTTTGCTCCTACGGGCACGAACAGGGAGCGAACGCACCTGTCGGAACTTATGCAACATTTGCCTATACGCAAGCACTCAACTATTTGTTGGCAGACCATGAACATGTTCAGTTTATTGGGGATACAACTGTTGTCTGCTGGGCAGAGAATGCAGAAAGCGTCTATCAAGACGCCACTATGGCAATGCTTTTCGGCGCGGACGGCTTTGACACAAACGCCATGTACGATATGCTGGAAAAGCTGGCAAACGGCAAAGCCGCAGACTGGGACGGCATCATGTTGACCCCGGGCACACATTTTTATGTGCTGGGGCTGGCTCCCAACGCGGCGCGTCTATCGGTACGGTTCTTCTGGCAGGATACGTTCGGTGAGTTTGCAAAGAACCTTAAAAAGCACTATAAAGACTTAGAAATTGTTCGCCCTAGCTATGAAACGGTGGAGCGAGTTTCCCCGTATTGGCTAATGCTGGAAACCGTTAGAAAAAGCGATGAGGAACAAAAGAAGGAAAAGCCCAAGCTGGATGACAAACTGACAGGTGATTTACTATACGCCATTTTGAATGGGGCCGAGTACCCAGCAGAAATTCTATATAAGGTAATGGAGCGAATCCGGGTTGAACATATTGTGTCCCCTAACAAAGCAGCAATAATAAAAGCATATTATTTAAGAACCGCTAAAAAGCAATGTCCAAAGGAGGTATTTACCGTGGCATTAGACAAGAAAAATTATGAATGTGTCCCGTATGCACTGGGCTGCCTATTTGCAGTGCTGGAAGAATTGCAAGAAAAGGCGAACGGTGAAACATCAACTACAATCAATAGCAGTTATTTCAGTGCTGCCGTATCCACACCAGCCACTGTATTTCCCACATTGGTTATGCTGGGGCAAAAGCATCTGAACAAATTGGAAAAAAATCAAAGAATTTATTATAACAAGAAATTATCGGAAATTATGGCGCATTTTCCGATAAAGTACCCGGCATTCTTAACGTTAAGCGAGCAGGGAACTTTTGAAATCGGCTACTATCATCAATTGCAGGAACGTTACACAAAGAAAGAGGAGGCTTGACCTATGTCCGAACCTATCAAAAATCGCTATGATTTTGTTATCCTGTTTGACGTTGAAAACGGAAACCCCAATGGCGACCCGGATGCTGGCAATATGCCCCGCGTTGACCCCGAGACAGGTCTGGGTCTTGTGACCGATGTATGTCTGAAGCGCAAAATTCGCAATTATGTGGAAACAGCAAAAGAGGGCGAGGCTGGATATCGCATCTACATTAAGGAGCGTGTTCCTCTGAATCGCAGTGACGTAGAAGCCGGACAAGCGCTTGGAATTGAAGAAGATTTGAAAAAATTGCAGAAACTTGGGAAAAAAGAAGCAAAGGCTTTAGGGGCAAAATTAAAGGCCGATAATCCCCACGTCGACGAACTGTTGCGGGATTGGATGTGCAGTAACTTCTATGACATCCGCACCTTCGGCGCTGTCATGACAACCTTCGTCAAGGGTGCACTGAACTGCGGTCAGGTGCGCGGACCTGTGCAGCTTGGGTTTGCTCGTTCGATTGACCGTGTTGTGCCACGGGAGATTTCCATTACCCGTGTTGCAATTACAACAGAGGCTGATGCGGAAAAGAAAGATAACGAAATGGGCCGCAAGTACATTGTCCCCTACGCGCTCTACCGTGCCGAGGGCTTTGTCTCCGCCAGCCTTGCCCGCAAAACCACTGGCTTCTCGGAGGATGATTTGCAGCTGTTGTGGCAGGCAATTCTCAATATGTTTGAGAATGATCACAGCGCCGCCCGCGGCAAAATGGCCGTGCGTGAGCTGATTGTCTTTAAGCACGATTCCGAGCTGGGCAATGCGCCGTCCTATAAGCTGTTCGATGCCGTGCACGTAAACCGTGTGGACGGCGTGACCGTCCCCCGTAAATACAGCGATTACACGGTCAAAATTGATGAAAACCTGCCTACCGGCGTAACCTGTGAACGGCTGGGATGATGAATGCTCCCGATGAGTACCTGCTCATGTCCGGCATACAGCATTTCTGCTTTTGCCGCCGCCAGTGGGCACTCATCCATCTGGAACAGCAATGGCAGGAAAACCAGCGCACCGCCGAGGGGCGGCTGGACCACAACCGCTGCCACGATGACGGCCTGACCGAAAAGCGCGGTGATACGCTCATCGTGCGCGGGATGCGGGTCATCAGCCGCCGACTGAAGCTGACCGGGAACTGTGACGTGGTGGAGTTTCACGCCAGCCCGGACGGCGTGCCGCTGCAGGGGCGCGATGGCCGCTGGCTGCCCACGCCCATCGAGTACAAGCACGGTGCACCGAAGGAATCGGACGCCGACCGGCTGCAGCTCTGTGCACAGGCAATGGCTCTGGAGGAGATGCTCGTCTGCGAGGTGCCCGCGGGTGCACTCTACTATGCCGAGACCCGCCGCCGCGAGGTTGTGCCGCTGACACCAGAGCTGCGCGCCAAAACGCAGGCGGCTGCCGACGAGATGAACCGCTATTTTGCCCGCGGCTACACTCCCAAAAGCAAGCCCGGCAAGCACTGCAATGCGTGTTCTCTGAAAGAGCTCTGCCTACCGGTGCTCTATCAGCGCGCCGACCCGGCCGCGTATCTGCGGGCGCACATCGACGAGGAGGTGACGCCGTGAGACAACTGCTCAACACGCTGTTCGTGCTCAGCGCAGACAGTTATTTGACGCTGGATGGCGAAAATATTGTCATCTGCTGCGACAAGCAGGAGCGTGCACGGTTTGCCCTGCACACGCTGGAAGGCATCGTCTGCTTCACCTACGCCGGGGCCAGCCCCGCCCTGATGGGCGCCTGCGCCCGCCGGGGTATCGACCTTGTGTTTTTCTCCCCGCAGGGACGTTTTCTGGCCCGCACCGTGGGCGAGGAGCGAGGCAATGTACTGTTGCGTCAGATTCAGTACCGTGTGGCCGATGACCCCACGCAAAGCTGCCGCTATGCACGCGGCTTCATTCTGGGCAAGGTCTACAACGCCCGCTGGGCGCTGGAGCGCGCCACCCGCGACCATCCGCAGCGTGTGCCGGTGGAGGATTTAAAGCGTACCTCCGCGCAGCTGGCCGCAGCCTTGCCACTGATTGAAGCCTGCGAGGATCCCGGGCAGCTGCTGGGGTTGGAGGGCGAAGCCGCCCAACGCTACTTTGACTGCTTCGATGCGCTGATTTTACAGCAACGCGAGGACTTCACCTTTACTGTGCGCAGCCGCCGTCCGCCACTGGACAACATCAATGCGCTGCTTTCCTTTGCCTACACCATGCTGGCCCGCGACTGCGCTGCCGCGCTGACCGCTGTGGGGCTGGACCCCTATGTGGGCTTCCTGCATCGCCCGCGCCCGGGCCGTCAAAGCCTTGCCCTTGACCTGATGGAGGAACTGCGTACTGTTTATGCTGACCGATTTGTGCTGTCCTGCGTGAACCAGAAAATTCTGACCGCAAAGGATCTGCAACGGCAGGAAAGCGGTGCGGTCTGGCTGACCGACGAGGGCCGCCGAGCGTTTTTCAAGGCATGGCAGAGCAAAAAACAGGAGCAGATTACCCATCCCTTCCTGCGGGAAAAGCTGCCATGGGGACTTGTGCCTTATGCGCAAGCCCTGCTGCTGGCCCGCACCCTGCGCGGCGATATGGACGTATATCCGCCCTTTTTCTGGAAGTGAGGTGCGCGTATGCTTGTACTTGTCACCTACGACGTCAACACCGAAACCTCCGCCGGGCGCAAACGTCTGCGCAAGGTTGCCAAAGCCTGCGTAAACCACGGCCAGCGGGTGCAGAATTCCGTGTTTGAATGCCTGCTGGACGCTGCCCAGTACACCGCATTCAAAGCCTCGCTGGCCGCGCTGATTGACCCCGAAACCGACAGCCTGCGCTTTTACCAGCTTGGCAACCACTACAAAACCCGCGTGGAGCACCTTGGCCGCCACCCCGAATTTGCTCAGGATGATGTGCTGCTTGTGTAGCGGCCCCGGTGCGAGGCGGAAGCAAGCATACTTTTCCCAGGAGCTTCGCACCGATGCCATCGGACGTTTTGGGGCAGGCTGTGCATTTTTTGCTTGTTGCAACGGGAATGTGAGGCGGATGTTTTAGATTATTTTTGATTTTACAGATAATTTTTTCCCTTTTGCGCAAAAGACACTGTACATTTTTGTACACTTTTGCCGTCGCCACCCGCGAGGGTGGCGTGGATAGAAATAAATTAGCCCAGGCCCACCACGCAACGACGCGGGAGTCGCCACCCGCGAGGGTGGCGTGGATAGAAATAACGTCATGCTTGATCCGGCCATTGCCGTGTCCAGGTCGCCACCCGCGAGGGTGGCGTGGATAGAAATAACACCCTGGCTGCAGAACTGCTGAAAATGGGCATGTCGCCACCCGCGAGGGTGGCGTGGATAGAAATTCAATCCGCCGAACAGATCACCCTGGAAGTGTCGAAGTCGCCACCCGCGAGGGTGGCGTGGATAGAAATTCAACGACCTGTACGAGAATGGACTGACCGCCCGCGGTCGCCACCCGCGAGGGTGGCGTGGATAGAAATGGCCTCCTGGGCGTCGTTCTCCACGTCGGCGTCCGTCGCCACCCGCGAGGGTGGCGTGGATAGAAATCTGCCGGATCACATCGACACCCAGGCATACCTGGAGTCGCCACCCGCGAGGGTGGCGTGGATAGAAATGTCAACGGTTAGGACGTGCATCATCTTGCCGGTGGGTCGCCACCCGCGAGGGTGGCGTGGATAGAAATATAGAATCTCCTCCTTGTCATAGCCGAGCGCGACGTCGCCACCCGCGAGGGTGGCGTGGATAGAAATTTGCAAAGAATGCAGTTGACACGGCCAGCGACAGTGTCGCCACCCGCGAGGGTGGCGTGGATAGAAATTGGTGCCAAAGATACACATACGCCTTGTACAGGTGTCGCCACCCGCGAGGGTGGCGTGGATAGAAATACCGCCTCGGTGATGGTGCCAACCTGCGCGGCATGTCGCCACCCGCGAGGGTGGCGTGGATAGAAATCTGCTGCAAGCGGTTGGCATCCGCTTTCATGGCTGCGTCGCCACCCGCGAGGGTGGCGTGGATAGAAATTTTCTGTTCGCGCCGAGCTTGACGGCGTTCGCTGGTCGCCACCCGCGAGGGTGGCGTGGATAGAAATGCCAGCACGCTGGTCGAGTGTCAAATCAGCCCACGTCGCCACCCGCGAGGGTGGCGTGGATAGAAATTTTGATGGTACCAAGTCCCGGGTTGGCCATCACCCGTCGCCACCCGCGAGGGTGGCGTGGATAGAAATTGCCCGCTGTACGACACAACGGAGCGCACAGTCGTCGCCACCCGCGAGGGTGGCGTGGATAGAAATTGGAGGATTACCGGTATGAGCTGCTGCAGGCAGAGTCGCCACCCGCGAGGGTGGCGTGGATAGAAATCATGAACGGAAGGGCGGTGGTTTTTGGGTAATACGTCGCCACCCGCGAGGGTGGCGTGGATAGAAATATCGGAACCGCAGATCCAGCCGATGAAGTGATGGCGAGTCGCCACCCGCGAGGGTGGCGTGGATAGAAATCCTTTTCGTTTGTCTACCCAGAAAGAAGAAAATTCGTCGCCACCCGCGAGGGTGGCGTGGATAGAAATCATGCTTTACTCCTCCTTTGCCATTAGGTCTTTGCCGTCGCCACCCGCGAGGGTGGCGTGGATAGAAATGTTGCAATACCGCTGACTGCGCACGGAAAAGCTGGTCGCCACCCGCGAGGGTGGCGTGGATAGAAATGCTTTCGTATTTGGACTTGTAGCCGTCGTCGCCGTCGCCACCCGCGAGGGTGGCGTGGATAGAAATGGTTCAGTGTGTAGATGCCGGGTGTTGCATCGTTGGTCGCCACCCGCGAGGGTGGCGTGGATAGAAATGCGGTGGACTTCGGAAAAACAAGGGGAAACAATCCCGGGTCGCCACCCGCGAGGGTGGCGTGGATAGAAATATAGCGGTTAATGGTCGGGTTTTCGCCTGTATAATGTCGCCACCCGCGAGGGTGGCGTGGATAGAAATATTGTCCCGCCTGCGGCGTTCCGCTTTCTTTTCCGGTCGCCACCCGCGAGGGTGGCGTGGATAGAAATCAGAAATTCTTCCTGTGCGGTCTTTCTGCGCGTGGTGTCGCCACCCGCGAGGGTGGCGTGGATAGAAATTTGCTGAAGGGAGCTTTTTTGTTTGGCTCTTTTGTCGCCACCCGCGAGGGTGGCGTGGATAGAAATTGATTACCATTATGTGCCCAGTCAAAGAAAATCCTGTCGCCACCCGCGAGGGTGGCGTGGATAGAAATAAAGTTTGCGATGGACGCCAGCAGCGTGACAATAGGTCGCCACCCGCGAGGGTGGCGTGGATAGAAATTACTGCTACGATCAGAGCGCGGCTGCAGCCCGCCTGTCGCCACCCGCGAGGGTGGCGTGGATAGAAATTCTTCCAGCAGGTGACCGAGGGCAACGCCACCGCGTCGCCACCCGCGAGGGTGGCGTGGATAGAAATTTCCGAGGTCGCGGCCCAGTACCATTTGTCGAATCTCGTCGCCACCCGCGAGGGTGGCGTGGATAGAAATTTCCCGGCGGCGCCCTGGCTCCGCTTTATAACAAGTCGCCACCCGCGAGGGTGGCGTGGATAGAAATTCCCATGTCTGCGTGCGCTCTGTCGTGGTAAAACTGTCGCCACCCGCGAGGGTGGCGTGGATAGAAATCCGCAGCGGCTGGCGGGCTTTGTTATGCGGTAGCGGTCGCCACCCGCGAGGGTGGCGTGGATAGAAATCCGGTCTTTGTCCAGGTCTACCACTACCACGTCGGGTCGCCACCCGCGAGGGTGGCGTGGATAGAAATTCCCATGTCTGCGTGCGCTCTG
>ERZ1034925.539-NODE-539-length-15963-cov-31.489691_pt1 | contig 15963 bp, 16 predicted proteins | sample MGYA00520687_ERZ1034925 | MGnify/ENA primary metagenome ERZ1034925 (study PRJEB33766, sample SAMN09781758) | gut metagenome | biome: gut microbiome | host: Homo sapiens | place: Madagascar | study: EMG produced TPA metagenomics assembly of the PRJNA485056 data... | reverse complement strand
TTTAAATTTTTAATTTGTTTTATAGATTTTTCGCCTGTATTTGATAAATTATATAAATTTTGTAAAATATTTTGCTCAAAATAACGAAAGTGATATTATACTAAAATTTTTACCGAAGTCTTTATTATAACTAACCAAATAATTCAAGAAAAAAATGAAAGTAATAGTTTAACAATTTATTATTGCTGTTGAAAACAACATAATATACCGAAAATCTATATATGTTTATGATAAAATCAAGTAAAAGAGTGGCACTTTTTATGATTAGGATTAGTATGATAAAAAAGTTTATATTAGTTTTAGTACTGTTACCATTTATATTTTGTTCAGCTAACGCAGAAGACATCGTCCGAATAAACATGGACGAGGCAGTTAAGATTGCTTTGGCAAAAAATGTAACATACCAATCTAAAAAACGAGAACTAGAGATTGCAGAGAAAAATATCAAAATCGCAAACAGACTTAAAAACCCTCAGTTCTTCGCTCACACATTGATTGGTCGTGTAACACGTAGTAACAATAGCCAACTTGGTATGAATATACCTGTTGAAGTTATGAAACGTGGAGCAAGAAAAAAAGTTGCAATCGCTGAATATGAAAAAACAAAAACAGAACTAGAAAAATATGAATACAATCTAAAAATAGACGTAAAAGAAGCATACTTCAATATTTTAATTGCAAAATCATATTACATACTTATGCAAAGAAAAGAACGTTGGTACAAAGCAGTTCTTAATGTTGCAGAACACAAAAAGAATACCGAACCAAGATACGAAATCAACGTACTTCGTGCAAAAACAAAACATGAAAGAGAATTAATGGACTTAAACTATTTGCAATCTAATGTAAATAGTGCTATTTGCAACTTTAACAAAGTCTTAAATACAAACGAACGTACAATAACCTACGATACAGTAGAAGATTCTTTAAGTGATAACAACAAAATCATGGGATTAAATATTCCATCATACGAACACCTCGAAGAAATCGCACTAAAAAACAATTATGAACTAAGAGTTTCAAAAGACGATATAAATATTGCAGACAGAAACGTAACCCTTGCGAAACGTCAAGTTATACCAGACTTGCAACTTGCAGCAGGCTATGCATACCAAAAAATGACAGTACACGATCCATATAATGGTGCTTATGTAACTGCAGGTGTTGATTTACCGATATTCTATACATATCGACCAGAAATTCAAAAAGCAAAAATCACATTAGACCGTTTGAAATGTGACAAAATTGCATACGAAGATATTCTAAGATACACAATACAAGATAATTACAACAAATTTTATGCACACAAAAAAAATATGGAGAGTGCAAAAAAGATTTATGACGATATGGATAGAATCTTGATACTAGAATCAAGAGCATATGAACGCAACGAAATCCGACTAATGGACTTGATGAACATAGAAGATTCGCAACAACAATATATGACAGAATTTATTGAATCTATAAACCAATACTACAAAGCATATCTTGATTTGCTAAGAAATCTAGGACAAGATATAACAGAAGTATTGTAATGGTCTAAGAAAAAGGAGAGAGTATGATTAAGAGTATATTATTCAGTATTATTGCAACTGCACTGATAACATTCGGAGTAGGGTTTTATGTAAACGATTGGTTCTTGAACGGATACAATTGGTTATGGCTTGCTATCCCATCATTTTGGGTTTCATACCAAATATTCTCAAGACTATTTAGAATCCTAGATATAATCATTGGTATTATTATACTAGTAGTAATTATTATCCTTAAAAAGAATGGTATAAACCTACCTATGTTTTAATCAATAAACAAAAATTTTTATAATAAAAAACTCCCAATTAAGGGAGTTTTTTGTTTATGATAACTTAGCACCTTTCTTAGATGCAGAATATTTAGTTCCTGATGATTCAAGATAGATAACACCATCCTTGATACGAATAACAACTTCTGGTTCAGCACCTGTGCCTTCCCAACCTTTGTCATCACCCTTATCATCTTTTGTTGTATCAGTAAAATCTTTAGATAATTTATAAGTCAACTTGCCGTCTTTGGCACTCACAAAGGTATAAGTATATTCATTATTTGAAGTATCATCAGTTAATGTAATATATTTATAGTATCCCTCACTTGTTTTTGTTGCGTCAGATTCACCCTTTGGTAATTTATCAGCATGTTTTGTAGATACACCTCTACGAATACCACGTTTTTGAGTTTCAGCATCAACGCCATCACCATGCTTAGATACAGTTTTTTCTAGGTTCAAACTTTCATTAGTGTTTTGTGCAATACCATAATATAATTTTGTTTTACCATCAGATCCCAAGTCATCTATGGCATTATTGAAATCATTAGCAGAAATTACTGTTCCATTACCATTACCAGAACCATTATCATTATTTGATGGTGAAACTGGTTGGTTGTTATTATTTTGAGGTGTTGTACCTTGTGAATTATTGTTAGTAGTTGCACCACCAGTATTATTTGCACCACCAGTACCATTGCCATTAGTACCTACGCCAGAATATGAAACAGGACTCCATGGCAACATACCAGTAGAATTGATTAACATATCTCCAGTACCGGCATAACCACCGCCGAAACCAGAACCAAAGATACTGCTTCCGCCACCAACCCAACTAGTAGGGTAAAATTGGTAGCCTCCACCACCAAAACCAGTGCCATATATACTGCCACCACTCCATTTGTTCATCAATGAAGCCAAGCCAAGATTTGCACCAAAACTCAATAACGTTCCAGTAAGTCTACCCCAAAGACTAGACTCATTGCTCCAACAACTATTAGCACCAGTAAGACCACCTAGTAATCCACTCAAGAAGCCACGAGAGCCATGACAACCACCATTTGAGTTGCCACCATAAACATAAATATTAGTGCGATTTGAAATATGAAAACCATCATCTAACGGATTTGGTCTTCTATCATATCCACTACCATCACCGCAGCCATAAAGCATGTCACGTTTCCAATTATTATGTCCTGGGTAATGCTCATGTCCTGGAATGTAAGACATTTTTCAAGCTCCTTGTTTACTATCTTATATATATATAAAGTATATACAAAAGCGATAATTGCATGAATTAATGAAAATTGTAACATGTTGTAACATGTTCAATTGCATGCTGTGACAAGGATACAGGCTATTAGTGTTTATACATCATCAAGCAAAGAACCATAAATTGTTAACAAAGTTATCACGCCAGAAAAACCAACAATGGAATAAACCAAACGTGCCATACGAGTCATTTCTCCAAAAACTGATGCAACCAAATCGAATCTCAAAACTCCAACAAGTCCCCAATTGATTGCACCAATAACAGTAATAATAAATGCCAAGATTTTTAATATTTTCATAAAAACTCCTTTCTTATAAAAGGAATTTACTCTTTTTTATTAAAAAAATAAATCACTACATGATTAATATATACATGTATAATTTTTTGATAAATTTAATTTGTTTAATTTTAATGCCTCATTTCTTTGACTGCAAAGTAAAGAATCTATTAAATTGTTTCGCAACATTTCTTTGCCCGCAAAGCGAATTTTTGGTAGGGCGTAAGCCCGCAACTAGGAGCAAAACCACGCTTTTGCAACTAGCCAAATAATACAAAATAATAAAAATGACTAACTAAAAACTACAATGCCTGTTGGATTAAACCCAACAGGCATTGAAAATCTAAAACTTATTCTTGACTAACACCGAGTCCACATACGTTTTTAGCAAATGCATATAATGCATACAAACCTAACGCACCACCGGCGACTTTCGCACCAGTACCTTTAACTGCAGCGGTTGTCGCTGTTGCAGCCTTTGGTCCTTTCGTCAACAATGCTGCAGCAGAAAGTCCCCAAGGAACAAGGTCAGAAAATACCATGCTAGCAAAACCTTGAACATAACCAATACCAGCATTTACAAAACCTCTTAAATTATTTGTCAATTCCCAGTCAAATAATTTATCTTTCAAATTTTTATTTAATTCACTTGGTTGATGTAAATTCCTTGTATTTTCAAACCAATCAAGTGCTGCATCAGCATTTTTAGTTTTTACACGAATATCAGATCTTCTGACACCCTCTTTATGTGCATCATAGAGCAGTGCACCTACACCCAAAGCACCTGCCGTTTTAATTGCATATTTAGTTATTGCTTGTGAAGTTATTTTCATACTGCAACACTCCCTGTAGATTTATAAGCCACTGGTTCATTAACCATTGTTGTTTTTGCACTCAATTGTAACAATGAGTTAGCAATACTACCTTTTGTCATATCACCAAGATTTGGATCTTGTTGTAACATTAACAATATATTTTTAGTATTTTCATCGCCACCTGCTAATTGCGATTCAATTGCAAGCAAACCTCTATCCCTAACCTTATGGTCAAATGGATCAATTATCATTTTATTAACTAAAACATTCAATGCTTTATCATTATATCTTGTTTTATCTTCTTGTAATCTTTGAAGAACTTCACTTGCAGCATATTCACGTAATTCTTCATTATCACTATCTAAATATGCTTCCAAGTTTTTGATATATTCATCAGTAAGAACAACTACACGTTTTTTTACAGTATTTGTTGCGTAATTATTCATATAATATCCAGCCGGATAACAAGGTGAACCACCACCAGCACCAACGATTGTACAATTTGGCATTGGATTTTTCAACAATGGTGAATCAGGTGGTAATTTTGATGGATCAATAACATTACAATAAATACCAATACCTGCATAATTTTGTTGAGGTGTTTTATTATCATTAGTATTGCATACGGCAGTTGGTGCGTTATTTGCACCATTTGGAGTTATATTAGTAACTTGTGTATTGTTAGCAACATTCTGAGATGCTTGAGCATTTTGTTGAACTCTTTGCATATTATTAACGTTACCTACATTATTCATTGTACTAATAGAAGTAGCCATACACTTAACCTTTCATGTATATAAAGTAAATTCTCACAATAAAATTGCTACATGTTTTCCACATGTTTAAGAAATGTAAAAAAACATGCAAAAACTAGCAAAAATAATATTTACAGGCATTACAATAAGTATAAAATCACGTGTGTAAAAAGGAGCCTTTTATGACAACAATATCAAATGTAAACCAACAATATAATCGTTTTGAAACAGACAAACAAAGAGCGAGTGCTAAAAGATTTATCAATGCAGATGATGCAAAACTAAATAAAATGGCTCATAATACATATAAATTTAACGAGAGAGCAAATGATAAAAAATTCTCAAGAAATGTATCAATTGCAGTAAACTCACTTCCGTTAATCGCAGTTGCATCAGGCTTAGCATCAAAAAAAGGTGCTGCAGCAGCAATAAAAGATGGTGCTTACTGGGGAATTGCATTGTTAGCACCTAAAGCAATCAATGCAGTAAATAACAAATTAGTTAATGTTAGTTCAAAAGTTAAGAATGCCGAAAGAAAAAATGCAGGCACATCATATATGGCACAAGTTGCTGCATCAATCGGTGCATACTTCGGTGCTACAGCATTATTCAACAAAGTAATCGAAAAACCAAAAGTTAAAGAATTTGGTAAAAATATGATTGGAAAAGTATCTGAATTTGCTAGTAACGCTAAACAAACTATCAAAAATATGAAGAGTCCTATCAATCTTTCACCTGAAGCAGGTGCAAAATTAGCAGAATTAAAAGCAAAAGTTAAAGTTCCTGAATTTGCAAAACCTGCAATTGAAAATCTTAAAAACTCAGAAACATTAAAAACTGCTTTAACTACATCTAAAAATATTGCTAAGAAAGCAATCAAAAATGCTCCTATTCTTACAGTATTAGGTATTGGTGTTGCATTAGTAGCAAAATCAGTAAATAGTGCAAATAAATTTGGCGAAATCAAATCTAATATCAAAAATGCTCAATTAGAAACTGCTAAAGGTCTAGTTAATACATATAGCCAAGAAAATGAAGAATTAAAAGCAGAAAAAGAAGAACAACTAGCAGACAATATCAACCCTGAAACATCAGACGAAGACATTGATGCATAATAATTTATTTTAAGCTATAATCAAAATATGGCTAAAATAAAGACAAAGTATGTATGTCAACAATGTGGGTATGAAACTGCTAGATACATGGGCAAATGTCCTGAATGTGGTAATTGGGATTCGTTTGTGGAAGAAACTGTTGTAAAAGGCTCTCAAACAACTTCTTCACAGACAATAGTTGATACTGCACAACCACCAATGTTGATTAAAGATGTTGTTATTGGTGAAGAAATCCGTACTTCAACCAACATTTCAGAATTTGATAGAGTTTTAGGTGGTGGTTTAGTACAAGGTTCAATTGTATTACTTGCCGGTGATCCTGGTATAGGTAAATCAACACTCTTGCTACAAACTGGTGGGGAACTTTCAAAACAAAACAAAAAAATACTTTATATTTCAGCAGAAGAATCTGCAAGCCAAGTAAAATTACGTTCAAATAGATTAGAAATCAATTCTGATAATTTATACATTTATGCTCAAACTAATTTTGAATGTATAAAAAAACAAATTTTAGAAGAAAAACCAGACTTTGTTATTGTAGATAGTATTCAAGCAATATATTCTGACAACGTTCAAAGTTCTGCCGGTAGTGTTTCTCAGATTAGAGAATGCTGTAACGAACTTATGCATATTGCCAAAAGCGAAAACATAACAATGATTGTTATTGGACACGTAAACAAAGAAGGTAATATTGCAGGTCCAAAAGTTTTGGAACACATGGTTGATACTGTAATTCAATTCGAAGGTGACAAATACAAATCGTACAGGATTTTAAGAGCCGTAAAAAACAGATTTGGAAACACGTCGGAAGTCGGTATCTTTGAAATGGTGTCAAAAGGCTTAAAAGAAGTAACAAACCCTAGTGAATTATTCTTAAAAGAATACAATCAATCACAAGCAACAGGTAGTGTAATCATCGTTGCAAATGAGGGAACAAGACCAATGCTTGTCGAGATTCAAGCACTTGTTGGGACTACTCCTTACCCAGCACCAAGACGAGTAACAAACGGTGTCGATTTAAGTCGTGTTTTACAAATTTTAGCAGTATTAGAAAAACGAGTAGGTTTAAATCTTTCTAAACAAGATGTATACGTAAATGTTATCGGTGGTATCGACATACAAGAACCTGCAGCCGATTTAGGTATTGCCCTTGCCGTTGCAACTTGTGCTAGAGATGTTGTTATTGATGCACATACGGCGATTGTTGGAGAAGTTGGTTTATCCGGTGAAATCAGAGCAGTTAACCACATTGAAAAACGTATTAAAGAAGTTGAGAAATTAGGATTTAAAAAAATAATTATTCCACAATCAAACGAACTTGATGAAAATTTTAAAGGAATAGAAATTATACGAGTTAAGAAAATCATTGATGCAATATCTGCTTGCCTAAGCAATGATTCCCAATATAAGTAAATAAATAAAGGAAAAATTCATGATAATCATAATGGAACCAAATGCAACAGAAGAACAAATCAATCATGTTGCAGAACATTTAAAAAGTTTAGATTTTAAAATAAACATCAATTACGGTGATGTGTTAACAGTTATAGCAGCAATTGGTGACAAACGACTAGTTCAACCTCATTCAATAACATCTTTTGAAGGTGTTCGAGAAGTTAAACTTATTCAAGATCCATTTAAACTAGCAAGTCGTGAAAGCCAAAAAGAAGATACCGTAATAGAATTTTCAAACGGCTTAAAAATTGGGGGCAAAAACAAACCAGTAATTATTGCTGGACCTTGTAGTGTTGAAGAAAATATTGATGGATTGCTAGAAGTTGCGTTTGCTGCGAAAGAAATGGGAGCAAAAGTACTAAGGGGTGGAGCATTCAAACCTAGAACATCACCTTATGACTTTCAAGGATTAGAAGAAAGAGGTTTGCAATACTTAGCCCAAGCAAGAGAAAAAACGGGATTACTTGTTGCAACAGAAGTAATGGACACATTAGACTTACCTCTTGTATGTGACTATGCCGATATAATCCAAGTTGGTGCAAGAAACATGCAAAATTTCAAACTCTTAAAAGCAATAGGGAAATGCAACAAACCTGTAATTTTAAAAAGAGGTCCAGCTGCAGGAATAAAAGAATTTTTACTAGCAGCAGAACACATTATGTATAATGGAAACCCAAATGTAATATTATGCGAACGTGGCATTAAAGGTTTTGACTCTGGATATACAAGAAATGTTCTTGACTTAGCAGCAGTAGGAGTTATCAAAAAATATTCACACCTGCCAATAATTGTTGACCCTAGCCATGCAACAGGCAAACGTTATTTAATTGAGCCAATGTCAAAAGCAGCAATTGTTGCCGGTGCAGACGGCATAATGATGGAAGTACATAACAATCCGGACAAAGCATATTCCGATGGTGCTCAAAGTCTTACAATTCCTCAATTCAAAAAACTTATGAAACATCTTTCTAAACTTATTGAAGTTTTAGAATCCGAAGAATTTTGTGAAGAATAATAATATACAAAAGAGTTTTTTGTTTGTGATAAAATAAGCCTATAATAGTACAATAATTGAAAGAGGAAAATATAAATGAGTGAAAATACGACTAAAGAACCTATTTCCGCAAAAGAAACAATGCGACAAAGAAGACTACAAAAACTTGCAGAACTTGTAGATAAAGGAATTAATCCATATCCGTATTCATTCAAAAAAGATATAGATGCAGCAGAACTTCAAGAAAAATATAAAGATTTGCCAGCAGGAGAAGAAACTGAAGACTTCTATTCTGTTGCAGGTAGAGTTATGGCAATCAGAAATTCTGGTATGTTCATTGACTTAATGGACACATCTGGAAAAATCCAAATATTTTCACACAAAGAAAATATGGACGTTGACAAATTCAAAACGTTAAAATTAATTGACGTTGGCGATATTATGGGATTTTATGGTTCTATCAGAAGAACTCCACGTGGAGAACTTTCTATCAAGGCTAAAGAATATACAATTCTTTCAAAATCATTACAAACATTACCTGAAAAATTCCACGGTTTAACAGACCAAGAAACTCGTTACCGTCAAAGATATGTTGACTTGATTATGAATGAAAAAACAAGAGATACTTTCAGAAAAAGAAGTTTAATCATTCAAAAAATTAGAGAATATTTAAACAACAAAGGATTCTTAGAAGTTGAAACTCCTATGTTACACACTCAAGCAAGTGGTGCAAATGCTAGACCATTCATTACTCACCACAATGCATTAGACATGGATTTAACATTAAGAATCGCTCCAGAACTTCACTTAAAAAGATTGATGGTTGGTGGCTTAAATGACAAAATCTTCGAATTGAGCAGATGTTTTAGAAACGAAGGTATTGATACACGTCATAACCCTGAGTTCACTATGATAGAACTTTACCAATCATTCGTTGATTATAACTATATGATGGAATTAACAGAAAATCTTGTTGCTTATGTTGCTCAAGAAGTTCTAGGAACAACAAAAATCCAATATGGTGAAAATGAAATTGATTTAACACCACCTTGGGATAGAAAAACAATGCTTGGTGCTGTAAAAGAAGCAACAGGTGTTGATTTTATGGAAATCTTCACAGCAGAAGAAGCCGTTAAAAAAGCACGTGAACTTCATGTTGAAGTTGATGATGAAATGAACTGGGGACAAGTAATTGATGCTATATTTGAAGCAAAAGTTGAACCATCACTAATTCAACCTTGCCACATCATTGATTATCCAAGAGAAATTTCTCCATTAGCAAAAGTTCACAGGGATAACGACAGATTAACAGAAAGATTTGAAACTCGTGTTAATGGTTGGGAAATTGCAAACGCATTCTCTGAATTGTCTGATCCAATCGACCAAAGATATAGATTTGAAGCACAAGCATTAGCAAAAGCGAATGGTGATGAAGAAGCAATGTCAATTGATGAAGACTACATCAACGCACTAGAATATGGTCTAGCACCAACTGGTGGTATGGGTATGGGTGTTGATAGATTAGTTATGTTATTAACTAACTCACCTACAATCCGTGACGTTATTGCGTTCCCTACAATGAGAAAATTATCAGATTAATTGGTAAATTTGTTATATAATAAATAAAAAGAAATCTTATAAGGAGAAATATATGAGTGACTATTCAAAGATTTTAAGCTACGTACCTACAGTAATTGAATCTTCTTCAAGAGGAGAACGTTCTTTTGACATCTTTTCAAGATTGTTGAGAGAAAGAATTATCTTCTTAGGTACAGAAATTAATGATGAAGTAGCAAACTCAATAGTTGCTCAATTACTTCTTCTTGATAGTGAAAACCCTGAAAAAGATATTATGTTATACATCAACAGCCCAGGTGGTGTAATTACTGCAGGTATGGCTATCTATGATACTATGAACTTAATCAAAGCAGATGTTTCAACAATTTGTCTTGGTGAAGCAGCAAGTATGGGTTCATTCTTATTATCATCTGGTGCAAAAGGTAAAAGATTAGCTTTACCTAGTGCTAGAATAATGATTCACCAACCATTAGGTGGTGCTCAAGGTCAAGCAACAGATATCGAACTTGAAGCAAAAGAAATCATAAGAATGAAAAAAATGTTGACTGGTATCTTAGCAGAAAATTCTGGTCAAGATTTGGAAAGACTTCAAAAAGATTGTGAACGTGATTATTACATGTCAGCAGCACAAGCCGTTGAATATGGTTTGATTGATAAAGTTATTACTGCTGATAGTTTAAAAGACTAATTAAAGTTTTGTTAAAATAATCAATTTAATAGCAAAATTTAAAATTTACAGGTTTTGGAACATACGATGGGCATGTCGGTTAATTTAAATAAGATTGTAGATTCCAAAGTCGTTGGTATGTCAGTGTTTGCTTTGACTGGAGTTGGAAAATTAGTTTCTGACTACAAAAACGCACCTGATGACAAAAAAGATTTTGTATTGCTAAGAGATAGTCTTATCCTTGGTGGTTCTGCAATGGGAGTTGTTGGCTACGAATATGCCTCAAGAAAATTAACAAAAAATAAATTTATACAAAATAAACTGAATGCCTTAAAAGAAACAACAAAACAAAAAATAAAAAATTCTACTATTTATCAAAAAACCCTAAAACCTATACATCAAAAATTTGATAAAAGTACTCATTATTGCATAGAACAAGTCAAAAATGTAACAAAAGATTGTGTAAACAACACATTGATGGTTGCCAGTGGCATATTTGGTGCTATTGCAGCAGACTACGGAATAAGATATTCCCACCTAGATAAAAACAAAAAACTCAGAAAATTAACACGCCCAGATGAAAATAGAATTGGTACATTATATAAGATTGAAGACAAACTTATCAACAAATGGCAAAATAGTGCCATAAACAAAGACCTTGAAAATACTGTCGGAACTGAAGTCAAATCAAACATATATTCAAGAATAACTGATATGCCGGCAATGAAAATGTTCAACAAAACAATGGTAGGAATGCAAGGATTTGAAGTTATTGAAGAAAAAACCTTTAAAGAACGAATGAAACATGCCAGAAAATGTTTAATAACGAACTCTCTTGTACCTTTATTTTTCTTATCAATATCATCAAGTTTAACTAAAAACTTAAAAGGTATTGTAAGAATACCAATTGTTTTCTCATCACTCGTTGCAGGTACAATGTACACTAACAAAACTATAACTTCGATAGGTTCATCGACACAAAAAACAAAACCTAAAAAAGAATTTGTAAAACCACCTCAACAAGCAACAACTCAATCTTCATTAAGTACCCAATCAGGCACTTTAGTATCATAAAGTTCATTTAATTCTTTATCGAGATTGGTTATAGCATCTTTAATTTCTTGATTTGTAGGTGCTAATTCAAGTGCTTTTTTAAAATCACTTTTTGCAAATTGCTTGCTATCTAATTTCAAATAAGTTAAACCTCTTTTATAATATGCAGAAGTATATTTAGGATTCTGTGTTATTGCAGTAGTGAAATCTTTAATAGCATCTTCATATTGTTCTAATTTACACTTTGTTAATGCCATATTATAATATGTACTTGGTGCATATTTACACAACTTAATTGCCATATTATAATCTTCTAATGCACCTTTATAATCACCTAATTCACCTTTTACAACACCTCTGTTAGCATAAGCACTTTGAGAATGTTTATCATATCTAATAGCAGCATCATAATCCAGTTTTGCACCAACAAAATCTTTCATTTTATCTTTGGCAATACCACGACTGACATATATTTTAGAATCTTTTCGATTTAATTCTATTGCCTTATCAAAATCATCTATTGCTTCAGTATAATTTCCTCTAGCAAACCAAACTCGACCACGAGAATAAAATATATCAGAATTATCAGGCGATAATTCCTCGGCTTTAACATAATCCTCTAATGCACTACCATAATCTTTTAAACAAAATTTCAAAAAACCTCTTTGAACATATAATTTTACATTATCAGGATGTTTATCAATTTTCTTATCACATTTTTTTATTTTTTTTATCAATTGTGTATCAGTTAACATTGAATCATAACTCGCAAATGACACATTTTGACAGACTATAACAATTATTGAAAATGTAATAATAAATTTAAAAATATCTCTCATAAATTTCAAACTCACAGATTAAATTCGTTCATAAGAACCCATAAATCTAAAATATTTAGTATGTTTTTTAACATTTTCTATTGCAGACAAAATATTTTCCTCTTTAATATGACCAGCAAAATCTAAATATAAAATATATTCATTTGCTTCCAACTTTGATGGAGTAGCATGAATATATGTAATATTGATTTTTCTTTCTGCGAATTCTTTCACAATATCAAACAATGCACCAGGAACATCGGCTAATGAAATAGCAATACTAGAAATACTATGTTCCGTTGGTTCTGTTTCAAAATTACCAATCATTATAAACTTTGTATGGTTGTCTTTATCATTATTAATATTTGGATTTAAAATATTTAGATTATATATTTCAGCAGTTTTTTCAGTACCAATAATTGCATAAGTCAAATTATATGAATTTAATAAACGAGCAGCTTCTTCAGTATCAGCCGTATTTATAATATTCAAATGCATTGGCAACTGAGTTTTAATATACTCTTGACAACGAGCAATTGCAGGTGCTGGTGCAATTAAACCAGTAATATTATAAATTTCACTATTCTTGGATAACAAACAATTATTTGCAGGAAGAATAGCCTCAGATAATATTTTAATATTTTCATTCGATGATTTAATTAAATTATCATTAGTTTCTCTAATAATACCTTCTTTAGCATTTTCAACAGGTATTACACCAACTGCATCTTTATCATTTTCAACATAAGAAATAATTTCTTTTATAGTTCTAAATGGCATTTGATACGCATCAAGATTGTATTTTACGCAAAAATAATCTTTCGCCATTTCGGTAAAAGAACCACTAGTTCCTAAATATGCAATTGTTTTAATATTTTCTGAATGAACAAAATTTGACATACAAAGATTATACCTTAACTCAAACTTTTTTCAAAGACAAATCTTCTATTCTTTAAATAAATCATCTGTTATGTGGATATTTACTTATTGAAATATCTAGTGAAATTTAGTACAATAGTGAGGTTAAGAAAGTTTTTAATTATGAGAGGATTTATAATATGAAACTACACATGCAAGTGCTTATTGCCTTAGGACTAGGTTTTAAAAGAAATTGGCACATATTTTTCGGATTAATTGCCGGTGTTATTGTTGGTGTATTTATGCATACACATCAAAATACTATCGCACTTAATTTTTTAACATTTATCGGTCAATTATTTATCAGAATGATTCAAATGGTTGTAATTCCATTAGTAATATCTGCCATTGTAATTGGTATTACTAGTGTTGGTGATAACAAACAATTAGGTAAATTTGGTAAAAAAATGATACTATACTATGGTATTATTACCGTAGCGGCTGTAACAATTGGTGCCTTACTTGCACTTATTTTCCAACCAGGTGTTGGTGCAGCACATTACATAGCAAAAGGTACTGCTGATAGCATTCAAAATACTGTAGCATCAACCATTGCTGCCCAAAAAGGACAAATTCTAAACTTATTCTTAGGCTTTATTCCTAAAAACCCATTAGAATCAATCGCAAAAGGTGATATGGTTCCAATTATTGTATTCAGCTTAGTATTCTCTATAGCATTAGCAAAAGTAGGTGATGTAAACCGTTCATTAGTTTCATTCTTTGAATCAGTTTTTGCCGCAACAATGAAAGTTACTGATTGGATTATGTACTTTGCAGCACCTGGTGTATTTGCTCTAACAGCAATTGCAGTATCACAGTTTGGTGCAGATATATTCGTAAGTATTTCAAAATATTTGATGGTACTTGCAATCGGATTTGCGATACAATTATTCGTTGTATATCCAATATTCTTAAAAATATTCTCAAAAGTTCCAGTATTGATGTTATACGCAGCGATTGCAGAAGCAATGATGGTTGCATTTGGTACAGCAAGTTCATCTGCAACATTACCATTAACAATTGCTTGTTGTGAAAAACGTGGTATTTCACATAAAGTTTCAAGTTTCGTACTTCCATTAGGTGCAACTTTAAACATGGACGGTACTGCACTACTTCAAACAGTTGCAGTAATCTTCCTAGCACAAGCATATGGTGTTGCCTTAACTCCATTCTTGATTATACAAATTGCTCTATTAGCAATCATCGCATCAAGTACATGTGCAGGTATTCCTGGAGCAGGCTTAATCACTATTGCCCTAATCCTTAACGGTATGGGCTTAAGTCCAGAGCAATTAGTTGCAGGTTTTGCATTCTTGTTCACAATCGAAAGAATAACAGATATGATGAGAACTATGTTAAACGTTACATCTGATGCAGTTGTAGCCGCTGCTATCGCTGATAACGAAAATGAAATCAATTATGATTTATTGACAAACCCATCATCATATAACGAAATCATTTAAAATTAATTTCATAAAAAATAAACAAAAAAGGGCTGAAAATTCAGTCCTTTTTTTATGCAAAAATTATTCGAATTTTTAGCAAACAAATTTCGGCAAAACACATGTAATCATTGAAGTTGACATGCTTAACAAAAGTTCACAATTGTATTATTTTTAGCAATATTTTAACCCTAAAAAACTTTATATAAGTAAGTTATGGGATAAGGAATAAGAGAAATGGTAAGTTCAGCTAATTACAATTTGGCAATAACTTCGGGACTACAATCTCAAGTAAATGCTTCCAATTCTATCAAATTCGGTGGTCATAAAGAAAAAACAGAAAAACCGATAGTTATTCAAAATGCCAAAATTAAATTTCACAAAATCAAACAATCTGATAAATACTCTGTTCAAGGCGAATGGAATGACGAATATACTATTAAAGTAGAATGTGATAAAACTAATAAAGAAATCGAAAAAAATATGTCCGCATTGATGAATAGGTACAGACTAATCACATTCAAAATTCCACCTAAACAAACTTATACATATTTAAAAAATTGTTATAAAATCGACTCAATATCAGCACCTCAAAGATATAACGGGGCAGGCACCAAAGCAATTCAAGCATTGCTTGAACGTAGTTTAGCAGATAAAGATACTGAAGGTAGAATAGTTGTTTACGCAGAAATTACTGATGGAGAAACATCACCTGCCGGATTTTTCTACAAACTTGGTTTTAGATTTGTTGATGCATCAATGAATGATGTTATGGAAGATTGGGTAAAGAAAAATATAAAAACTAATGCTCCTAAATTAACGGGTATGATGTACTTACCTAAAAATCATATCAATAAATTGATGATGTATAACATGAAATATCTATAAAATTTACCTAATAAACAAATAGAGAGCAAATTGCTTGATTATGACATATTTTTAAATTACAATGTTTTGTAACAAAAAGTACGGCAATTGTAAATTTTCAAAAAATATTTAGCA
>ERZ1034925.534-NODE-534-length-16106-cov-92.077005_pt1 | contig 16106 bp, 13 predicted proteins | sample MGYA00520687_ERZ1034925 | MGnify/ENA primary metagenome ERZ1034925 (study PRJEB33766, sample SAMN09781758) | gut metagenome | biome: gut microbiome | host: Homo sapiens | place: Madagascar | study: EMG produced TPA metagenomics assembly of the PRJNA485056 data... | reverse complement strand
GGATTATCACACAAGTAAAAAAGGAGAATGATAAAATGAACGAATCAGTATGCATCTATCTAAGGAAATCCAGAGCCGATCGGGAAGCTGAAGCGCACGGAGAGGGCGAAACACTAGCCAGACATGAACGGATCCTATTAGATCTTGCAAAGAAAAAAGAGTACATTGTGGGTGCTATTTACCGCGAAGTGGTATCTGGAGAAACCATTGCCGACCGTCCTGTTATGCAACAGCTTCTCCGCGAGGTGGAATCCGGAATGTGGGACGGTGTTTTGGTTGTGGAGGTAGAACGTCTCGCCAGAGGTGACACCATAGACCAGGGCGTTGTGTCCAGAGCTTTCCAGTACTCTGACACCAAGATTATAACTCCTACTAAGACTTATGATCCAAACAACGAATTTGACGAAGAATATTTTGAGTTTGGGCTTTTTATGAGCCGTAGGGAGTATAAGACCATCAAGCGCCGGTTGAACGCTGGTAGAATCTCATCCGTTAAAGAGGGAAAATATTGTGGAAATAAACCACCTTACGGATATGAGAGAGTTAAGCTTGAAAAAGAAAAGGGCTATACCCTCCGACCAATTCCAGATCAGTCCGAGATTGTAAAAATGATCTACACCTGGTACGCCGGTAATAAATGCGAACAAATCGGAGTCGCAAAGATTGCGCGGAAGTTAAATGATATGGGAATAAAATCTGCACTAGGTAGTGACTGGACTCCAGCTAGTATACAGGGAATCCTTACAAATCCTGTGTATATAGGGAAAATCCGGTGGAATGGGAGAAAAATAGTAAAGACTGTACAGAACGGGCAAGTAGTCAAAACACGTCCTCGGTCTAAGGATGTTCTCGTCTGTGATGGGCTACATCCGGCTATAATATCGGATAACCTGTATAATTCTGCACAGGAAATACGTCAAAAAAACCCGCCCCGTCCAATCAGCATAAAAAACACGGTCCGTAATCCGCTTGCCGGAATCGTCTATTGTAACAAATGTGGTCGCGCTATGGTTCGCCGCCCTTATCAGAAAAGTGGACAGGAAGACACTCTCATGTGTCCGTACACATCCTGCCCTACAGTAAGCAGTAAATTGCCTATAGTTGAAAAAGCTGTGCTTGATGGAATTGAGGAGATCGTAGAAAAATATAAATTAAACAATGATATTAATGTATCATCTGAAAGTATTAGTTCTGGTATAAGCTCTAAGCAGAATCTTATAAATGAAAAAGAAAAAGAACTGGAAAGTTTGAACGCCCAGAAAGCAAAACAATATGATCTGCTCGAACAGGAAATCTACACTACAGAAGTTTTTCTTGAGCGTTCCAAAACTATAGCTGCATCCATCCAGACATGTTCCAGCACAATAGAGAAGCTGAAAGAAGAAATCAAGCATGACAAAAACCTTATAGAACAACAATCAGATTTTATTCCACGTTGCGAAGAATTGCTCAATAACTATTGGAGCCTTGATACGGAATCCAAGAATAAAATGCTTAAGAGCTTGATTGAAAAAGTAGTTTACTCAAAAGATACTAAAAATGCTTACGGGAAGGGCAATGAAGTTAGTTTTCAGCTCGATATTTTCCCAAAAATCCAAAAGGAAAATTAATGATATCTTATATGTGCTGACGAACTGGCGCATTGATGTTATCAATAATTAAATAAAAGAAATTCCCGGGGTTAATTCCCCGGGATATTTTTACTGTTTCTTAACATATTTCGCAGATACAAAGCCATAATACTTTCCTGCAATACGGATATAATACCATTTGCTGCCGTTTTTATCTTTCTGTGTATAATTCATAACTTCTACTTCGTTGCCCTGGTTAAGAGTTGGGTATTTTTTGATGTTCGGGTACTCAGTTCCAGCCCAGGTACGCACATTAAGCACAGTGGCGGTTACATTCCCCTTGAAAAGCACCTGTGTCTTGTCCTGTTTTCCTGTAATGGTAGCGGATGCGGGGCCACCCTCCTTTGCCAGATATCCAGTCCAGATCCAACCAATACCGATTCCATCAACCTTAACGTGTGTCCATTTGCCGTTTGTTTTTCCATCAATTTCAACAACAGTTCCTTTATTGATTGAACCCATAACGTAACCATTCGGTGTTTCACGGACATACAAGTCATTCACGGTTGCAGTTCTGATTCCAGTCTTTTTCCAGGTTTCGGAAGCGCCCTCGTAGGGTTCCCAGTCAATCCAAACATATCCGTCGATTGCTGGATCGTTGATGGAATAGGATTTATTGCGAACCGCTCCGCCATTTGCCACCACTCCTGGAGCACTGGAAGTGTTTCCCTCATTAGTATAAATTCTAGCTCCATCAAAATTCTGTGCATCTCCAATGTGGGAACCGTTTCGGAAAATCAGAAGTGCGCCAAGTTTCGGAACAGTATGCCATGTACCCTGTTTTTTTGACCAGTTTTTTACGCTCTGACAGTTATAAAAACCACCACCCATGATTTTGAGGGCATTTGTGATTCCAATTACTTTTACCAGCTTCCAAAACTGGTACTCTGCACACCACGGCTGCCCCTGGCATCCTGGTTGTCCCCATGAGTTTACATCTCTTGCAAATTTAGTGTAATTATTATATCCGGCATTTTTTTTGAAATCATCCAGATAGGCATTACTTTTCTTTTCAAGATACCCGTTGTTGGATGCGTAATAATCACCAAGGTTTAAAAATTCCTGTAATTTGCTCATTATATCATTCCTTTCATATTGATAAGTACATGATACAACGAGCAATTGTGAATTTCAGCCCCACATTTTATACAATATACCTACCATGATTAAATTTCACAGAATCATGGCTGTTATTGCCGCAAAGGGAGAGTACTATGCTATAATATAGTCGTACCCTTTGTGGTGCTTGGAGCTGAACTTTTTGATTGGTCGTCGGGAGTTCAGCTCCCTTTTTTATTGTTCCGATTTTGATATACTGATTATAGCATATCTATCTTTTGTTGGATAGTGTTTTGTTGCATTTTCTTTTGTCTAGTTACTTCGCTAAATGGCAATACGACACCAATTATCAGCTGGAAATCTCCAAGTGACAATATCATTGTTCCTGCTAACTCTTTTTTTGATTTTGAAATAGATATATCTATACCCGGATATGAAGCAATGGGAGTTATTGGTCGTCAAATGAATGCTCCTAATTGCTACACATTAAAAGAGTCCATTTCTAGAGGAACAAATTTAAACATTACTATTATGAATACAACAGCTAGTAGCATTTACATTAAGCCAGCATTTTTGATTATATATTATAAGAATAGAATATAATCCGATGAAAGTAAAAATTAATTTCCAATAAAAAGAACACGACATATAGCTGAACTATAGCCTGATGTAAGATTTAATACTATTGAATCACCAGTGCATGTAACACTGGAAATCGTTTCTCCATCACCAACGATTTTGTGAAAATTAGCATCTCCTCTATCAGCTGAAAAGCCAATAATATATAAATACTGTTCAACAATGGATGGGGTATTGTAGCTACTAATATTTGCCAGCAAAACTCCTTCCCCTTTGTTTACGATCATGTATATGTTTTTTATTTTAATTACACCATCGAAAACAGCGTAGCGCTGCCATTTTAATGAGTTGCCATTTAGCGCATTAATCGCCCCGATGATTGTCTTGTTATTGGTCTGCAATTCCGAAATGGTAGCCTCGTTTAATTTCTTAGCTACCCACTTCCAGAAAGTACCAAAAAGAAGTCTTTTGTTTTTTCCGTCTGTGGAATCACGAGCCATTACTTCATCTGTATCTACCGGTGTCGCTGTTTTTTCTGTGTAATTACTCCATGTGTTATTTGCCATAGTCTTATACCTCCATTGAAATATGTTGTTTGATAAGTTGCTTTAATTCATTCAATTCCGCTCTCACGGAATCAAGATCGGATTGCAGATTTTTAACTTTTTCATGTTCATTTTTTAGCATTGCGAACATACATGGAATCATAATACGATAGTTCCAGTTTTCAGCACATCCCTTTTTATCATGGTCAACAGCGATTGGAAATCTGCGGTCAATATCCTCTGCAATAAACATTGGCATTTCTTTACCGCACCGTTCGTCTTGCTCCATAAGATATCCGTCTTTGTACTTCGCCCAGATTACCTTGATTTTATAGAGGTCTTCCAGTTCGTCTTCTTTTACGGTTTTCCCGAGTACTTTATAATGCATAGAGGATGACGCAATTGTTCCGACATCTCCATTATTATTTTTCCCCAAGTTACTACCAGTTATAAGCTTAGGCATTTCTGGCACATTGAGAGTCAGAGAACTGCTTCCGGTTGTCTCAACTTTCATCCTAGATACTGTTTTTAAAAGAAGACCAGCTTGTTTGCTCTCCAAAACAGTCCAATATCCATCAGAGTATTGCGCGGATAAATCAAGAAGTCCATGAACAAGGGAGGAATCGTAACCAGCTGTAGCTACAGATTCATTTATCTGGAACCACTCTTTTCCCTTGAAGTTTTTAAACCCAACCGAGTTATCTATTTGGGTTATTATATTTCCATTCGCGTCATACACCTCAAAGGTGCCATATCCATTATTCGGACCGCCAAGCTTCAATGTTCCGCCTTTTGCATAGGTGAACGAAATATATAACTGGTTGCCCTCTTTGCGAATTGCTTTCATGGAACCATTATTTGTAAGAAGATTAAATATATCTTCATGTGTCAGCGATGCCACATCAACCGCCACGGAAAACGTCTGATAGTCTGCAAGCTTTGTTTTTGCCTGGTCGAAGTACAGCGAAACCTTGAGTATGTTGTGAGCCTTGAGCGACAGGTTATTAACATTGATACTCAACTGGTCGAGTGCTACAGTCTGCGATACCGCGAGTGCTGACCATGTAGCGCCGTTGTCAGTGGATTTTTCAAGTTTCCACCATCCCTTTTGTGCCTGTGCAACCTCACTGTTTCCGTCTCTGTAAAACGAATCAATTATAAGCGGTGCCGGTGTTATTTTTTGATCCGCTCCCATTAGTAACACATCTGCATTGCTATGAAAAAAGTAAGTCCTTCCGGCATCTCCCTTCTCCCCTTTTATTTTTGTCCATCTGTATTTTGTCGGGTCAATGGAATCATCCGGCGTGTCGTAATCAGTATATTGGCCAATATACTGCTTTCCGGCACTGACAACTACATCAAAGCCAGTTTTTCCGTCAGCACTATTCGCATAAGCTATGTGGAAATATGGCGTCTTTCCGTCCGCACCTGCTTTTCCAGGGATACCTTGTGCGCCATTCGCGCCTTTTACAAGTGTCCACGCGTAATCATCTGGATTAGTACTATCTTGCTCGGTAAAATCCGCATACATACCGATATACTCACGATTACTGTCCGACACAGAGAAATCTGTTTTTCCATCCGCAGAATTCGCATAGGCAATGTGTGTATAACTTGTTTTTCCATCTTTTCCGTCTGCTCCATCCTTGCCATCAGAACCGTTTTCCCCATCAGCGCCTTTGTATCGTGTCCATGTATAATCAGCCGGATCATCACTTTCCGTTGGCGTTTCCTTATTATTTGCAATTCCGATATACGCAACATATTCTGGCTCCAGATAGATTGGATTTCCTACAGTATCACATATTGTATTCCCATCTGTATCAATCCATGGAACAGTATCTGGGTTATCTGACATATCTTCGCCGTTTGGCATAGAAGCGTATTTAATCCAGGTATATCCATTCTTTCCGGGCTGTCCATCATCCCCGCGAAATTTCGCCCAGGTATAGGCAGCTGGATCCGTGCTGTCATCCTGTAAATAATCTGTGTAAGTACCAATATAAATATCTGGTGTCTTTGTCATCTGTCCAGATGTTGGATTTTCTACCGGAGCATATTTAATATGCAAATACGGCGTTTTACCATCCGCCCCGGGAGTTCCAGGAATTCCTTGTTCTCCTCTCGGTCCTTGTGGGCCTTGAATACCTTGTTCTCCTTGTGGTCCCGGTATGCCTTGGTCTCCTTTTGGTCCCTGGAGACCGTCAACACCATTTGTACCATTTTTCCCAGCATAAATTTTAGCCAGCGAAAATCTTTTAACTACTGATAAAACACTGATATATGTTGCTTTGATGTCTACCCATCCATCGTCAGTGGATAATGCTGTTACTGTGTATGTCTTGGTCGCATTATTCCAGGATCCTGTTACGCTATCCGATTTAATAATTGTAAATTTACAATCAGATGTAATATCCTGTGTTCCGTACATCACGACTGCCTGCGTACTCACGTTGCCGGGAAACGTTCCGTAATTTCCGTCAGAATCAACAGAAATTCCCTGGTATTCGTTGCTCAACTGCAATGTCATATTCTTTGCAAGAGCTGCCGCTTCCTGCGCGGATTTAGCTGCTGACAATGCGTCCTCAGAATCTTGCAAAGCTTTTGTTACATCGGTGTCTTTTAGACGCTTCCAGTAATATCCACTTCCCTCATTCACAAATCGGTATGCGTGGCTGTCACCATCATAATAGATATCTCCGACATGTTTACTCATTTCGATGTCGTCCAGCCATTCATTAGCCGGATAATTCTTTAGTGTAGGCACGGATGTCCCTGTCCACGTATTGATGTTTCCATCAATTTGCCCCTGCATACTGTTTAACAGCCCATCCAAAGATGATGCACCAATTCGCACAGATGCGCCATCAATTACAATCTGGTTGTTATCAATATCGGCTGAAAAAATAACTTTTCCATTGGTGTCTCGGACAATCAGCGCGCCCGTATTTATATAACTGGCATTTATGCCAACGGCATAAAGTAGCCTTGCAATAAGCTCTCCATTGATATTAAAGCCGTAAGGATAGGTTTTTCCACCATCCATGGAAATACCGATTGCTTCCGCCGTGAATTTCCACACAATATCAGATTCTTCTAATGTCGGTTTATTGTGTGCATAATAGATATTGCTGCCATCATCCTGCGGCTCCATCGTCATATATAAGCCACCAGAAGTTTTTAAGGTACTGTCCAGCCTTTCAACAGCTTTTTCACGCTCTGTACGCTCATCTCTAACAAGCTGTCTTGCTTCTACCAGTGCCTTTGTAGCTTCTGACATATATGCACTGCTATTTCGGATGGGATCATCTGCCTGTGTTTTTACAGTGGTAATGCCATTTAACGGAGACGATACGTCTGTGATCGGCGTAAGGTATTTATTGCCGTTCCGATCAAAGCTATATGCCATATCGCCAAACTCTAACAGAGGATTGTAAATTAGGTCGCCTTGAAGATTTCTAAATTTAGCCCCGACCAAATTACCACCAATCCATGCCGCTACGGTTCCGAGGTCACTGTCGGACAGAAGATTATTCTCTAGTTCCAGTATATATCCAGCAGTTCCAAACAAGGATTCTGATTCTTTATTCTTTACTCGAATTCCAGTAATAACAATATCATCACTGGAAAGAGTCGGGCTATTAACATAATCCTCTAACTTGGTCGGAACCAGGGAGCCGTTCTCGACAGCTCCGAAATTCCACTTAATAAATTGCAAATACCCTCTATTGTCAATCCTGGCGTTTGCTGTCTCCAACATTGCCGCCCAACCGATCAATTGACGGAATGTCATATTATCTGGGAGCGCTGTGACAATTACATTTCCATGTGCCATAGAGGAAAACCCCATAGGGATATTCAAACTCTCGCAAGCGTCTCTTACCAGCGCCATAATCGGCTGTGGAAGCGTCAGAGCGCTATAATATTTAGCATTGGTTTTATACATGTCATCCAGCGCCGTAAAGCTCAATATTTCACCGTATTGCTCTGGGGTGGTAATTGTATAGATACCCTTGTCAATCGTCTCGTATCGGTCTTCCGATGCGGCTCTGGAAAGGACTATGCTGTTTCCATCAATATCAAGAATTGGCTCGTAAAAATCATCCATCCAGATTGATTCACTAGCTGATTCTGCAACAGAAGTCTGAAGCTTCAAATATGCATGCACTTTAGCTTGATAGAAATTATAATTTTTCCACTGATCCTCTGTGTTGTCCAGTTCAAGTTTCATCGTTTTGCAGACTGTAGCGCCGACCGGGAAGCTGCTACTCTCCGCACAATCGGAAAAGTCATTGTTGCCGATCACAATCTCGTTTTCAAGTGTCTTTGTTGTTCCGTCGGCAAAGGTGATCTCCACGATTTCAATTACTTGCTCGCCATCCTGCAATTTTTCTTTGAAAATGTTTGATGCATTAATCAAGTGGATTCACCCCCTGCATATTAAATGATATTTCTGAGTAACAATCTCCAACTTGTTTTATATTATAATTCAATTTTCCAACATAAAACTTTTCTGAGCGCCATTCGTTTTTGTGCGCTAACCAATGGTGTAAAATGAATGGCTTTCCTTTAATGATTGCATTTACCAGATTGGTTGATTCCTCATCAACAGGAACGTTGGTAGCCTTATAACTATACTGGATTACAGTAAAAAGTGGAATTATTATCGCTACGCCTTTTTGAGTTCGATTGCTTCCATCTGAATATGTAGTCTCAAAATTACACTGCATATCCTCATCTGGCTGAGGAATGAGAAGCCCATTTATCTTGTATCTATCAGTTATTGATTTACTTATCGAAAATGCCACGTTCTCACCCCCTATGCCAACTCAAACGGATTTGTACCGCTTGCATCACGTCTTAGCTTTGCTTCGTCAATCATCTCGTCAAATATCGTTCTGCGGTTCAACTGTGCGGTAAATCGGAAGTTCCCGCCACTGCCTTGTTGATTTTTTGCAAATGCATCATCAATGATCTCTCTGATTAGTCCTTCCGGTGCTTCCAAGTTGCGCCCATTCTTCTGATCTCCAAGGACTGCCAGGAACTCTGATCTTGGAGGGATAACTGCGCCACTGGCTAAGTATGGAACTGTACTTACCCTTGGAAGCCTCATAGAATAATTCCCCCATCTGCGCCCACCATTAGGAAGCTGAACATTGTATGAAAAAGTGAATCCTCTTTCAATCCCGGATATTGCATTATTGATATTTCCGACCATGCTATTTACTTTGTCAATAACATCTTTCAGAATATTGTTTATTCCTCTAACTCCACTTGAAATTCCGGATAATAGATTATTTCCTATTCTTTTCCCAACGGAGCTTATATCTTTAGAAAAACCCTCAAGTCTTGTGTTTGTATTTTTAATCATTTCCGAAACAATCTGCTCAATACGTTCTTGCGCGCGTTCCCATTTTTTTGTCATGGTATTATACTGGCTTGAAAAATGGCTTTCTACTGTCTTGTGCATTTCTCCAAGCTTCAGATTTGCATGTTGTTTCATTCGGTCAAGGTTCTTATCCACCTCTTCTGCTGAGTTCCCCCAGTTCGTAGTAGTATCGGTATTGATATTGCTAGTAGAATCTGATACAGATTTTTCAGCCGCAGACATAGCTTTTTCTGTAGCAGATTGAACACTTGACATTGCAGTACCTACAGCTGTTGACATGCCGCTCATTTTGTTTTCAGCGGTTTTTTTGGAATTAATGAATTTATTGTCCATATTTCCAAGATATTCATTAATTTTCTTGATGTTTTCATTGGTACTAACGTTGCTCTCTTCAAGCGCTGTTTTCAATGCTGTTTTAAATGCATCGGATGATACACCGGCATTTTTAAGAGTTGTTATAACTGTTTGGAATTGCTGGTCAAAATCAAAGGTATTATCCTTAACAGAACCAAGATCACCGCCAAGGCCTATTAATTTATCACCAGATATAACACTTTGGTCTTCGAGCGATTTCAGGGCTTTGCGAACAACTTCAAAATCATTGAAGGCATCTGCTGTAGATTCTTCAAAATCCATAGCAGTTTTTACATCTTTGAACTGTTGAACAACAAATGCGGTAGCTCCTACATTTAGTGCTGCACTCCAGAATCCTCCGAGCTGACCGCCGGATGTCTCAGCAGCATTTCCAAGCCCCTCTAAAGCTCCTGTTGCCTGTTCCGTTCCTTTTCCAATTACCTCTGATAGTTTACTGGCAATTAATTCTGCATTCTTGCTTTCGGCAATTTTTGTTCCGATATGCCCGATTAATAATGATACAAGTGTGCTGATTCCTGTAATATTAGAAATTTTTACAGCAAGAAATGCTTTTCCGAGAAATGAAGCAATTTTTCCAGCAGTTCCACTTGTTTCAAGCCCATCAAACAAATCCTTCAAGGCTTCAACAATTGCTGTAGTGACTTGTTTTAAATGGCCAAGCCAATCAATCTGAGAAAGAAACGTTCCAATTCCTTTTCCAACAGTTTCCCAGTCTGTTGTTTCTACGAAATCAGTCAAAGCATCGCATAAATTTGTAAGAAATACTTCTAGTTTCTCCCCGTTTCCTTTCCAGTCGAAAGTTGATATGAACTCATTAATTCCACCGGCAATATTATTAACCATCTGTGTCCAATCGAAAGTAGTTGCAAAATTATAAAGAGTAGTAAATGCCCCATTCATAGCAGTGGCTAATGAATTTCCAATTTCAGGAAAAGAAATGGTAGAGAATACTCCATTTAATGCCGTAGCAACTGCTTTTCCTATGCTTGCATAAGGTAGATTTTTCACGAATCCGCTAAATATTCTCCACGAAATCATGAATTTATCTCCGATTAACTGTCCAAGTTCTTTCCAGTTAACTGTTTTAACAATTCCCTTAATTCCTTTTGCAAATTTCTTTCCAAGGTTGTACCAGTCAATTCCTGTAATTGCCAAGCGCAAAGCTTTTACAATGGTATTTATTCCGGTTCCAACAGTCTGTCCCATTAATTCCCAGTTGATATTATCAACTAAGCTATTAAAGGTTGTTGTGAATCCGGTTATAAAAGGCTCTATTTTAGGTCCTACGTTATCCCAGTTGATTACGTTATATACTTTTTCAAGTCCCGTGTTGATACCATCAGCCATGTACGAGCCAAGGCCTTCCCAATCTTGGCTTTGGATATATCTTTTTATCTTATCGGCAATATCTTTGATAGAACTTTCAATCGGAACAGTCTCGAACATTTCACTGGCTGAAGGAGCAGTATACCCACCTCCTCCGGATCCTGCTTCACTGTCTGATTTCCCATCATCGTACCGGCTAATTTCATCTAATGAAGAAAGATAGCCCTTTGTGGCTTTCTTGGCTTTATTTGCGCTTTTAGAGCTTTTATCCAGACTGGCTGCATAATTCTCTTGTACGCCTATTGCTTTGGTAAACGTATCTTTTCCTGTTAAGGCTGCAACCAACATGCCTACACGCGTTACTGCTTCTGATATGAGATTTATAAATCTAACAAGAATCGGCGCAACAGTCGTTAAAATTGGCGCAAAAGCTGTAGCAAAACTGTTTTTTAATCGTGTCAGCGCGGAAGTCAGCGAGGAAATACTGTTGTTTACCTGTCCAGTCCGTGTCGCCAAATCATACTTGGCAAGATTCTGAAATCCGGCTATAATCGCATTACGTAATTTGTTGAACAGAACAAACAATGAACGAATTCCAAACGCATATTTCAATAAATTTTTTAACGACAGTGTGCTTTTATTTGCTGATTTATGAATTCCAAATATACCACTGGAAATTCTCTGCAAGCCGCCTATGATTGCGCTTGATGTAAGTTTTAAAAGCTTAGATACCAATCCATCAATAGTCTTTCCTATGCTTTTGATTTTGTTTTTTAATCCGGAAATTCCGGCATTCATCAGTTTTTTTGAGAGACTGTCAACCTTTTGACCAAGCCTGCTCACGGAATCCGCTGTGTTGTCTATTTCCGGCGAAAGAGTTGTTTTCTTATATTCCTGTGCCTGTTTATTGAGTTCATTCAGTTTAATAGCGGCTTCGTCGTACTCATCATCTCCCCACCATTTCCCGGATTTTTCAAGAGACTTCAATTCAGCTTTTAACTTTTTGATAGAATCATACAGCTCATTCACTTTTTCTTTTTCACCATTAAACGCGTCAGCCGCTTCCTGTGCTGATTCCCTAGCGGCTTTAGCATTTTCGGCGAGTTCCCGTCTTTGTTCTTCTGAAATCTCGCTGGTATCTCCAATTAAATTGCTATTATCATTCCAACGATGAATTGTAAGCCCAGACACATCACTTGGATCAAATTTACTTACAGCTTTTACCGCGCGTTTCCCGGCTTCCGCAGTGGCTTCAAGGTTATCTGTTAGGTTAGATACCGCATTACTCGCTGTATTCGAGCCGCCAGTTAAACTGCTTACGATTTTATTTATACTGGAAGAGATATTTTGCATATACCCCAAAATACTTTCCAGGGATTTCACTATATCATCAGCACCTTTTTCGACGCCGCTTGCGTCTATTTTGGTATCAATTATTACACTTCCGTCAGCCATGCAAAATCACCTCCTATAGCCATTTTTCAAGATTTTCCATTTCAATTTTTTGTTCTTCACTGATCTTTTTTTTCAGATCAATAATATCTTTGTTTTGGTTGTAAAAATCGTTTTCCCACTTTTCCAACTTCTGATGTTTCAGCTTCTTTTGCCTAATATGCACCACCTGAGCAAAAAGGCATTCGCCAATTTCCATATAGGATCCCAGGAAAGTCCACCAATGCAAATACGGAAGTGCCCGGATCTCAGTCCCCTGCACTCTGTTTATTGCCGGAATAATGATCTGTGCGTCCTGCTGCCAGTCCATTGTGTGTGGCTTACGTTTTCCATCGTCTTCCATGCCACAATCAATAAAATCAATTACAGACTTACATGCTTCATCCCATTTATCCAGTGGCAGATTATCATAGTCTTTCACTATAATCTTCAAGATGGTATCCATCCTCACAAATGACTTTTCCTGTTCAGAAGAATCTGGCAAAAACAAATCCGGATCGTTCATGGCCGTTAATACGTCCAATACGACCCGGAAATCCGTTCTTATTGCATATGTGGTTCCATCAACATCAATTGAAGTTGGAAGCTCCCACGGGTTCATTATTTATGGTACTTCGCCGTATATTTGTTCTGACGGCTCTGTACCCTTTTAACTCGCGTATCGAACTCCGCTTCCACGATATCACCAAGCTTCTCCATGATTTCCTCGATGTAAAACTTGCCGCTCTCCAATGGAGTAAATGGATTCATGACTGAGAAAATCGGGGCTGCAATATCACAATTAAACAGCTCGTTCAGTTCCCCTCTCAACTCGTCGCATTTGTCAAAAAATACATCTGCGCTCTTTTCATCCTGTCCGATATTTGCGAACATTTTATTGAGAAAATCAACTGTCTTATTGTATCTTCTGGCGATATCTAAATCTGGATTAAAGCGGATTGTGAAAAGAATGTTTCCGTCAGCGTCCAAGAACTCATATTCAGCTGCTTTGACATTGGTTTTAATCTGTTTTGCTGCCATTTCCATGTCCTCCTAAATTCAATTAAAGTGTGTTATCGCTTACTGTAAAGGTTTTCTTTGATACGTCCCAGGTTCCTTTTACTCGATTTCCGGCTTTGTAAATTGTAAATGGTGTCTGGATACCGGAAGTATCACCGCCGACACTGTTCGGAATAACATATACATCTTCGCGATAGGCCCATACAACCGTTGGTGCTGCATCACTATCCCCTGGCTTCAGAAGCACATCAACCATTGTGGTTTTACACTTATCTCCGGTTGCCCTTGTGTTTGCCAGCTCCATGATTTTGTTGGAAAGTGCATCGTCATAATCCTCGTAATAATACGGATCAACGTCTGCCTGCACCTCATAACCGGAATGCTGAACGGACTGTTCTCCCCAAATGTTTTTAGTAACTTCAACGTCCGGGTTCAGTTCCTCGTTGTACTCTTCAAGGTTTTTACCGATTTTTACATATGTAGGAGTTAAACTCCCAAAAGAAGAATCAAGATAATGTGCAAGATATTTTCTTTCAATCATAAAAAAGTCCTTTCTGCCTATAACTTTTAAAAGGCTGTGTAGGTTAGCGACTATCTCCAATTGATAGCCGGTTAATTGCTATATTTAATTGTCTGGCAGGCGTCGCGGCTCCTGCATCTCTTTTAACCATAACGGCTAAATCACCGCCATGGTGCGTGGTTGCAACGAAATTTACCACCTCATACATGTATTACCATTTTTCCCAGTCATATTCATACTTGACTGTGATCGGAAGTAACCAGTCCTGTACACCGTTCTCCTGTGGCTCTGTACCGTAGGAATTATCCCTGATGATGCGTTTTATCACTCGCCCTCTGGAAAGCTCTGGAAAAGCGGATAAGCGCGTCTCAGCGCCATCTACTGTGACTGGTTCACGGCAAATCCACTTGCCAAGGTTATCAAGAAACTTCTGAACAGAGAGCTTCTGCCGTTCTTTTTCGGAAGCGGTACGATATACCACGATAAACGGATACTGGCACACCTGGTGCATCATTCCGCATACATCCTCTTTTTCTGAATAAATTAATGCTCCTGTATCTGCAAAGAACGAGATACCGCTATCAGTTCCCAATTCTTCATATTTGATTGTTTCGTTTTCATACAGCCCAGGATACTGATTCAGAAGTGCTTTCATGGCTTCTGTTAGAATCTCATATCCCTCTGCGTCCTTGCCGATCGGTTTATCCGCCATATTGCATCCTACTTTCCTAATATTTCAAAATGTGGTATCAGTGTATACGGTCCGCCCACACTGGTGACTTTAAAGATATTGTCCTTGTTCTGGTTCATGTATTGATAAAATCCATTTCTGTAATCGTCATCGGTTACTGTTCCACCAGTCCACTCACCCTCCCAGAAGAACGATTCATCTGAGAATGTGATAGTGTCTTCCAGAGCGTTGTTAATCTGCCTTTTCCACTCTTTAGGTGGCATCCATGGAAGAATCTTGCCGTCTTTATCAGTAATGGTTATATCGCCGTTCTGGACAGTGTATCGAACGTGTAACTGTGCGTTGTCTGTTGCGTCTGGCCCGTACTTCTTAAGGATTGCCCCCTTGTCCGTAATAAGGTCGACACCGGATAAAACATGAGGATACCAGTACGCATCTCTTGTTGTCGGACTCTCATAATAATTGAAAATCGTCAAAGTTTTTTCGTACATGATACCCTCTCCTTAATTATTCTTTCTGCGTTGTCTGCTTAATAATCTGATTCACGCCAGTGGCCGACAACCCATTAAACATACCGACTGCAACCGCCGTGATATAATCCGTTGCCGGGAAATCCGGGATAACTCCCATTCCGACAGCTCCGAGAATTCCACCAATAACCGCCATGATTACCGGAATCCATTCATCAGAGATTCTTTTTGATGCTTTACAGCCCATTCCTACAATGTAGCAAATCATAACGATTGCTATACATGAGCCTAATGTTGAAATGTCCATTATTCAGGTACCTCCTGCTTAACTACGAAATTCTCCCATTTCTTATAAGCATCTACATAGGTTTCCTGCTTATCTCCATTGTGAGTAATTTCGTAATACATTCCATCAGATACGGTTGTACTTACAAGAGCCTTATTGTTCTGTAAGGTCTTGCAACTCCAGACAATGAAAACATCATCTTCTGTTATCTGTTTCTTATCGGTTTTATCTGCATGTGAATTGAAGTAATCAACCACAATCTTTTTGCATAATTTTAAGAAATCGTCATTCTTCATTTTTTACACTCCTGCATACAATACTGGTATCCCTTCATCCGTCCTTACTCCCATCAGAAGCGGCAAAGCTGTCTTGAGAAGTAAGTCATTCGTTTTCTGCACATCTCCGGCGGCGGCATACGCCGCACTCCATTCCTTTGCACTCGCTCCAATCTGTTGAGGAGTTGCGTAAGAAACGGACTCGCTGCCAGAACTTACAGATGTTACAACGCCTGTTGAGATGTTCCCGACATTTGTGTCGGTAACACTTGCTAATGCCTGATTGATAGCATTCTTTTCAGCAAGCTCAATCTGATACATTAATTCAGCCAATGAACAGACCGCCTTTTTGATGCGCTTCTGTGAGCGTTCATTACTTGGCAGTCCGTCCACCAACCTGTCAAACGTCATTGTGTCCACAAAATCACTGGCTTTTTCTGACAGCCGTGGAAAATCGGCTTCTGGCACGACATTGCCGAATGATTCTGTATAGAATTTATAATCTGCAT
>ERZ1034925.532-NODE-532-length-16163-cov-6.746275_pt1 | contig 16163 bp, 14 predicted proteins | sample MGYA00520687_ERZ1034925 | MGnify/ENA primary metagenome ERZ1034925 (study PRJEB33766, sample SAMN09781758) | gut metagenome | biome: gut microbiome | host: Homo sapiens | place: Madagascar | study: EMG produced TPA metagenomics assembly of the PRJNA485056 data set... | reverse complement strand
GGAGAAATAATAAAAACCACCCCTTTCGAGATGGTTTTTATTATACGTGCAGTATAACTCTTGCACAGCAAGGAAGCTGCACCGACCATGCAGTTTTCTGCCACAGTAGTTTCCTTTAGTATAGTAACTCCCGTGCCAACCCAAACATGATTACCAATCGTGATATCCTTGGATTTATTGAGTCTCTCTTTTGTTCCTTCCTTGATAAGACTGTGAGAATCACCTGTTCGAATATCAATGCCACTTGAAAATAAGCATCGTTTACCAATGTTGATTCGTGTACCTTCAATTGCCGCGAGCTGAATTTTTCCGCATAAAGCAGTATCGTCTCCGATTTCAATCGTATTATCGCAGTCTTCTATCCAGAATTCACCTTGATTGCAAACACAATGATTTCCGATTACAATTGTATTGTTATTTCCACGAATGTTGATAGTACAATTAAGCAATCTCGAATAATTTCCTACGATTATTTGATTATTCGTGCCATGATTAACGATTTTGCACTTTCTCAAAAGTGATAAGCCAATATCAGCTTTTACCCCCCCCCAGTGAATTATTAAAGGGGAGTCTATTAAGTACGCCAAATACCACTTTAAATACACATTTATGGGAAGCGATAGTCGCTATTATCTTTTGTTTATTCACTCTTAGACCTCCTCAAAGAAGGTATCCGGGTGCTTCGGGTCAAAGATTTCGTTGCAGGTCATGACCGTCACCAGATTTTCCGTCTTGGACAAGTTGATAATGTTGTGGGTCCAGCCGGGGATCATGTGAACAGCCTCAATCTCATCACCGGAAACCTCAAACTCCACCGTCTCACCGGTATTGATGTTGCGCTCCTGGATCAGACCGTGTCCGGCCACCACGATGAACAGCTCCCACTTGCTGTTGTGCCAGTGCTGCCCCTTGGTGATACCTGGTCGGCTGATGTTGATTGACACCTGCCCGCAGTCAGCAGTGTGAACCAGCTCTGTGAAGGAGCCACGGTTATCCACATTCATCTTCAAGGCGTACTTGAACTTATCAGTCGGCAGGTAGGTCAGATACAGGGAATACAGCTTCTTTGCAAAGGAACCTTCCGGCATCTTCGGCATCATGAGGGTGGTGGGCTGCGCCTTGAACTCTTGCAGCAAATCCACGATCTCGCCCAGTGTGACCTTGTGGGTCACGGGAACACAGCAGTAACGGCCATCCTCTTTCAGCACGGTCTCCACACCGTCGAATTCACAGTGTTGCTCCTTGCCTTCCAGCAGATCAAACATTCCTTCCACAAGGTCGTCAATGTACAGAAGTTCCAGTTCGGTGCTGCGGTCATTGACGGTGAACGGTTCATCGTTGGCAACCGCCCAGCAGAAGGTAGAAATCGCACTGTTGTACTTCGTGCGGCTATGACCCATCAGGTTAGGAAAGCGATAGACGGCCACCTTTGCGCCTGTCTCCTTGGCATAGTCAAAGAACAGTTCTTCGCCCGCCTTCTTGCTGCGGCCGTACTCGCTGTTGCCAAAACGTCCAGCCAAAGTCGCCTGAATGGAACTCGACAGCATAATGGTCGCCTTATTGCCGTGCTTTTTCAGGTAGTTGAGCAGATCCGATGCAAAGCCAAAGTTGCCCTTCATGAAGTCTTCCGGGTTCTCCGGGCGGTTCACCCCAGCCAGATTGAACACGAAGTCGGCTTTCCGGCAGTACTCGTCCAGCTCTTCCGGGGTCGAATTCAGATCGTATTCGTAGATCTCATCGATCTGCAGTTCCGGGCGGGTCTTGTTTTTGCCGTCCCGGATATTTTTCAGGTTGTTCACAAGGGCGGTTCCCACCATGCCCTTGGCACCTGTTACCAAAATGTTCATTTTTTCACCTCCGGGCGTACTGCTGTGCAGTCGGAGACATCTGCTCCGTCCGGCACAGTAGCATTATTGCAAATCGTCACATTACTTCCGATGCGGGCGCAGTGACCAACTTTTGCACCGGTACGAATGACGCTGTTTGTATAAATGAGTGCGTAATCCTCCACGACCGCATCGCAGTGGACTTCTGCCCCTGCGTTCAGCAGGACTCCGTTGCCTACGACTGCGCCGTTTTGTATACAGGCATTTTGCAGGATCACGCAGCCGGTACCGAGCTTTGCAAAGGGACTGACATACGCGCTGGGCGCGATGATATTCGGGAAGGCATAGCCTAAAGCTGCGGCCTTCTCATACACCTGCGCCCGGAAAGTGTTATTGCCGATGCCTACCACGAGCAACACATACTCCTTGTGCAGTTCCGGCAGATCTGCAATTCTTCCCGCAACAGGGATCCCGCAGATTTCAGTTCCAACAGGTTGTCCATCGTCCACAAAAGCGCAGTCATACTGGAGCATCACCTGCTCCGCAACCATACGACCAAAGCCACCGGCGCCGACCAGCAGGAGCTTTTCCTTAGACATTGGGGATGCCCTTCAACTCGTTCTGGACGTACTCGGTGGTCATGATCTTCTTGACGGTGCCTTCCACATCCAGACGATTGGTGTTGTGGCTGGTGTAGGACTCGTCAGCCATAGTGTGAACTTCGCCTTTGACCACGAACTTGTCGTAGTTCAGGTCGCGGTTATCGGCGGCGACACGGAAGTAGTGACCCATATCCTCGCTGCGCAGACGCTCCTCGCGGGTCATCAGAGTCTCAAACAGCTTCTCGCCATGACGAGTACCAATGATGTTCGTGCCGGTGTCGCCGAACAACTGCTGGACAGCCTTTGCCAGATCACCGATAGTAGAAGCATCGGACTTCTGAATGAAAAGGTCACCGGGGTTGCCGTGCTGGAAGGCGAACATAACCAGATCCACGGCTTCGTCCAGATTCATCAGAAAACGAGTCATGTTGGGATCGGTGATGGTAATGGGATTGCCGGCCTTGATCTGGTCGATGAACAGCGGGATAACACTGCCGCGGCTGCACATAACGTTGCCGTAACGGGTGCAGCAAATGGTCGTACCGCCGCGCTCAGCCGCGACACGGGCGTTGGCATAGATGACATGCTCCATCATGGCCTTGGAAATGCCCATAGCGTTGATCGGATAGGCCGCCTTGTCGGTGGACAGGCAGACAACACGCTTAACACCAGCGTCAATAGCGGCGTGAAGGACATTGTCTGTGCCGATGATGTTGGTCTGAACAGCCTGCATCGGGAAGAACTCGCAGGACGGCACCTGCTTCAGCGCGGCTGCATGGAAAATGTAGTCAACGCCCGGCATGGCGTCCTTGATGGACTGCGGGTTGCGGACATCACCGATGTAGAACTTGACCTTCTTGGCGGCTTCCGGGTGCTTGGCCTGAAGCTCGTGGCGCATGTCATCCTGTTTTTTCTCATCGCGGGAGAAAATGCGGATCTCCTTGAGGTCAGAATCAAGGAAGTGTTTCAGAACGGTAGAACCAAAAGAACCAGTACCACCAGTGATCATAAGGGTTGCGTTATCAAATGCAGACATTTTAATTTTCCTCCTACTCATCGACAAATGTTTCTTTAATTTTATAATGCTTTAGCCGCTTTTATAGGGCACACTTTAATGCACTGGTAGCAACGGACACACTTACTCGCGTCAATTTGCGGGTACTCAAATCCTTCGTTGTCTTCTATCATGCAAATTGCTTCTTTGGGACAAACCGCTAGACAGGCTGTACACCCACAGCAATCCTCTTCTTTCTTATATAGTACAGGTAGTTCTTTCATTGATTTTTCTCCTGACAATCAAATATGAAACACAAAGAGTAATCCATACTCTTGCGAGCATTTACCCCCCCCCCTTGTAAATTTGGGTATAGCCTTGATTATCTTCACTGCAATTCTTTTCACTCTACTTTTTAAAGGTACAGAGGCATACTTTATTTTAAGTCCTTGAAAATCCTTATTACGCATATCATCATAAAAGGAGTCTCTCTGGTACGGTCTCAGACAAGAGCTATACTCAGATGGGTTGCATCTCACACCATCCTCGTATGAAACCTCCTTTGCTGTTAAATTTGAGCTGATTAATTCGAATGCCCTTCTGCCCTTATCCGTCCGAATCAAAACAAGAGATGTGCCATTTCCATCGTTCATTTCTGGAGCTACATTCTCGATCCCCCAAAAGTCAGCAAGTGTCAAATCAGCCATTTTAACTTTTTTGGCTACACATTCATAACATGAAGGTCGAAGGCAATAATTACGCAAAAACATCGTCATATATGGATCCTTATCACTCGGAATATATAACTTTTTTGTTTGCTCCGTTCGTGGAATGTTACTAAAGACTTGTTTTAAACCGAAGTCAGCCCAACTGTTATCCTTGCATCGAAAATAGACATCTTTTAGTTTTCCGCCAGATTTTCGTTCCTGACACTGCGCATATTTTTTCCACAGTGCAGGAGATGGGACACCATGACAAATAACATCCACGCACAAAAGATTATCATACTCTTTTCCCAAAAAAGTCTTAAGTCCGTTTACCTGACAGCCGGTTCCACTGAATAGAACCAACCTGCCTTCTATTAAATCCTCTTTAACCCTCTTATATGTATTTCCAACTTTAGCCTGCAGATACTTTGAGCCCCTTAGCTCTATAAGATTTGTTCGCTCTGATACTCTTGCAAATTCTGCCGAATAGCAATCATCCGACATTTTCACTCCATAAACAATCCCCTTTCTTTCAAGCACATATTCAGCCAATGGAGAAAAAATAGCGCCAGAGGAACTTCCTAATCTAACCGATTCATCTGTATTGTAACAGGCGTAGACCTTTAGCTGTTCCATATATAATTTTTCCTCCCTCAAGAAACTCCTATATAATTTAAAATTTCAACTTTTCTTTTACAGCATTCTTTTCTACTTTAGTTAAACCAAACGTATAAAGACCAATCACGAGAGCTACCACAAAAGTCGTTCCTTTCACCAGAAGTCCAATCCACCCACATGGAATCTTCCATGCAAGCGGTACTACAATAATAAAAGACACTATTTCGGCCTTCCAAATGCCACGCATACTTTCTTTTAACAAATAATCAATATGAAGCTTTAGCTTGAACTGATAATATCCATTCATCAGTACCACAGAGAAAATCACAGTCGAAATAGCCGTTCCTATAGGAGCACCTATCATGCCAAACCGACGAATCAAATGAATGCTGATCAAAACATTTCCAACCGCTGCTAGCGCAAGAACAATCGATCTAAAAAGACGCTTTCCCAATGCATCGAGAATTGATACCACGATTCCCGTCAAATACACAAAATACATTGGTACCATCACAATAAGAGCAATAGTCCAAACCGGCATATACTCTTTTCCTGCCCAGATTAGAACAAAATCACGCCCACACAGAATAAAGCCAAATAGAACCGTTGTGGAAATTACAAATTGTATTCTGGATGGAACGACTGCCGCTTTCGTTATCTCGACTGGCTCGTCACACTGTGCTACGATACGAGTGAATTGTGGCAGGTATAGCCCCAAAAGAGCTGTGGACAAAGTTGAAAAAATCGTATATATACTCATTGCAAGCGAGTACATTGAAACACTTTCCGGAGATACCATTGCTCCAAGCAATGTTTTATCAACGTTGTTGTTAACTTGGTTTACAAATGCCTGAAGAAAGATTGCGCTGGAGAACAAAAAAATCTCTCTAAGCAACGGAACATTCCATTTATAGAGTTTCCATTTAATTTTCAGCTTTTTCACACAGTATACTATACTAATTATCAAATATATGCATGATAATAGCAAATCAACAATACAAATAAAAGCCGCATTTGGTTTCCACTGAATTAACGAAGCAACTAAAACAACCCTCAAAATTGTTTTTACAAATTGCCAGATCTGTGCAAACATATACTTTTCATATGCCATAATCATGCCATCAAAAGCCTGATACAGCAATGTGGTCACAATATTTGCAACAACAAACCAGTAGATAATGCGTGCTTCCATAAGTTGTGCCGCATTCAATGTTGCATATAGAGATCCTAGTTTTTGATATAAAAAGATGCCTATCCCGATTATCAGCCCCGCTAAGAGAAGCGTGATAGATAAAGCCATCGCAATAAAGTTTTGCTGCTCTTTTTCCTCTTTTTTTTCTCTATATATCGAAACGTACCGGGTCATCACGGTTCCTGTTCCAAAATTCATTAGAACAAGATAACCTGCAAAAGAAGCCACCATCTGATAGACGCCATATTCTGCTGCACCTAACGTATGAATGAGAAAAGGTCCCCAGAAAATATTAACCAATATGCTTAGGATGCTATTCACGTATGAGAATAAGACCGCTGTCTTCTTTTCAGATTTCATCTAAGGATGTCTTCTCCTTATCATTTATTATTTCATTTGTAACGCGCAATATCGTATCTTTATAGGATGGCAATTTGCTCGCATAAATTTTCCGAATTTGATTTTCATGCTCTACCAAGTATGTAAATGCCGAATTTAGATTTTCCCAATTCTGAAGTTTGTTATTATTTAGGACAAAATTTTCTGTGGTGCCAAACAAATCCGTTGCGATACCGTCCGCTTTTACGGAATATCCTAATGCGATTGCGGGAACCCCAGTTGAATATGCCGCAATGATAGAGTGCGTCCTAGCACCAATAAAGAACCGGCACTGAGAAATAATGTACTTTAGCTCTGTACAAGAAAGCTCCTTGCTAACAATAGCCACACGATTTTTTTTATCCTCTGATAAACTGTTGTAAAGGGCTGTAATGTAATAAGAATCATCCCTTCCATCCGTTCCCTGACCATACACATGTGGAACCAGGCAAACTTTATAGTCAGTAGTCTCCAAGAGATTCTGAAGCCATGTGCTTATTGCATCAAACGCTTTTTTTGTTTTCTCATCATCAGTTCCTGCTACAAGACCGCTGACATTAAGGCCAACTGTATTTTCTCTATCAAATTTCTGCGGTAAATTTGTCTTCTGCACAGGGAGATGAAAAGCCGGATCACATGATTTAAGGATTTTCCCGCTCGATATTCCTTTATTCAAAAGCGCACGATAAGATAGTTCCTCTCTTACAACAATATAGTCATACAAATTAAGATGATCAATCATCCTTTTTGTCATTGCAGAAGGTTCGATAGAAGCTGCCCACAAAACAGATTTCGCTCCAACTTTCTTTATATAGTCAAGACAAACCTCCAAATATTCTGGATATGTATAGCAATATGTGTCTCCGCCTATACAAAGTGCAACATCATTTTTATTTAGCTCCTTTAAAAAATCATTGAAAATCGTCCTCATACCAAGCTTACTGTTGTGAGTGATTTTTCTCATCACATAGTAAAAGATATGTTGCGGAACATTTTTCCACACGCCAGCTGGAACAATATCAACCATTTCATTCAAACGGAACCGCTGATCTTGTTCAATATTGCTGCTCGCCAGTATTTTATCCTGCTTACCACATACCGCATCTAAAATTTTACATGTAGACCGAACGATTGCTTCACAACCGTGGTTAACACTACCAGTATTCAAATATAAATAAATCGACATAATCTCACCCCAATTATTTGTTCACATCACAAACTATCGTCATACCATTTCTCCGCCAATATCTTAGCATCGCTACAGGGTCCATTATCGAACAGTTCACTTCCACATCCTTGCTTGCCCAATTGTTGTGCAAGATTCATCAATCGCTCCGATGCATTATCTGCATTCCATAGGCTGATGATACTCTTATAGGCATTTATGCCCAATTGTTTTCGATATTCATTATTTTTGAGCAATAGCTCAACTTTACTTTCAAATTGTTCTCGGTTTCCATTTTGATAAATCAAGCCGTTGTTTCCATCTCGAATTAAAAACGGTACAGATCCAATAGCGTGACTTGCCACTACCGCACAGCCACTGTTCATGGACTCATTCAGAACCGCTCCCCAGCCTTCATTGAAATCGCTCGTAAATAAATAAATGTCTGCCTTTTCCATATATTCCCGAACTTTCTCAGGCGACATTGCACCAAGCATCTCAACGCAATCAGAGAGATTCTTTTTTTCAATCATAGTCCGGAGCTGCTGCTCCATCTCACCGTTGCCGATAATACTCATTCTGAAGGAGTAGCCTTTCTCCTTTAGAGATGCTGCTAACTCGATTGAAACATCCGGATGTTTCCAGCCTATAAGCCTGCCGGCCCATAGGATTGAAACCCGGGGATGTTTCCATCCGGACGTAACCGATAGCTTTCTGCTCATTAGGTCATCGACATCATATTTTTTTGTGCGCGGAAAATAACCCCATTTATAGGTTCTCCCAATATAAGCCCCTGTTCGTGCATAATCCTGCGCCGCATATGCACTAGCACACAACAAGTACATATTGCGATATCTTCCACCTGTCAACCACAACTTAATTGCCTGAATCGGTATTCTATACCATGGAAGACCAGTTTTATACAAGCGTTCTGAATACCGAAACGTTATTTTGTTGGCTTTTAAACGCGGTTGGATTAGCTTAAAGTTGTTCCACCCAGAAAGCCCAAAGATTACAATATCTGCACTATTTATAAGATTCTCGGCAAACTGTCTTGTCGTATCACTTTCATAAATTTGTAGCACAAATGATGGGAGTACTTCTTTTCCCCACCCCATAGATTTGCGCTCATCAGACATTTTTTCTGTAGCGATAAACCAATATTCTCCACCCGTAAGTTCTGACATCTTCTCAGAAAATGGTGACTGATGGTGATTATAATAATTGGAAATGAAAACGACCTTCATTTTGTGGTATTCCTTTCCTGTAGTGCCACATACAAATCACAATATTTTTTGTATGCCAACTGCAAATCATATCGCTTTGCATAACTGCAGCAGTTCTTACTCAGGGTTTTCTTTGAATTTTTCATATTAAAAATAGCGTTTTTCAAAGCTACATAATCCTTATATGGCACAACTTTACCCGTACTTTCCGTTATACTCTCTGGGCTTCCACCTGTCTTATATGTAACAACAGGCGTTCCACACGCGAGTGCTTCCAAGTTGACCGTCGGAAAGTTATCTTCCCATGTGGGGTTCACAAAAATATCCGCCGCCGAGTAGATCTCAGCCAGTTCTTCCTGATTTTGCGTGCAGGCGATGGAAATAATTCTATCCGGTAAAGTCTTTGCTACAGTGTCCGACACACCTACCAATACAATTGCATATTCTTCCGGCAGATCCTCATCCAGCCGTTTGAAGTCATCCAGTCCCTTCTTCGGAGTCCAGTCAAATGCAACACCCAGAATGAGGATTTTATTCTCCAAACCATACTTTGCTCTGAAATCACTTGACCGCGGCTGGAATTTAGTAAGGTCGATGCCATTGTTGATGACCACCGTATTATAGTCCTTCAGGTAAGACTGCTTCACCAAGTCTGCCAGCCACTGCGAAGGTGTCACAATCGTCAAATTCGGCACACCTGTAAAACATTTCTTTTTATAGCGGTACTGAAATCGCGAATCATCAAGAAAACAGCCGGGATAGGATTTATACAGATCGCATTCATAACAGCCGGTTTTCCACTTTTCACATCCGATTGCCATAAAATGCGGACAGTGCCCTGTAAATGACCAGCAATCATGCAGTGTCCAGATGACAGGGATATTTTCCTTTTTCAGATAGTCAAATAACATTTTCCAGTTCAGATACCAGCCATGAAGATTATGCAGATGAATCACATCCGGCTTCACCTGCTTGATTTTCTTGATCAGCTTATAAGTTGCAAAATGAGAGTAGCAGCCATGTCGCCCGGTAAGTTTTGCAAGGATGATGTGCTCTGTTTTTCCGACCGCACCGCCAATTCTATAATATGTATCCGGAAACTGCTCGCCTCTGGATTTGGTAAAAGAAGCGGAGGTGTACGCTGTTCCGCCCATGGATTTTATAGCATCAGCAATTTGGAACATGATTCGACCGGTACTGCCATAGGGGACAGAGTTAATTTCAAAAACTATCATGTCATCTTCTCCCACTATATCCTAACTGAAGAATGTATAATATGGATCGTAGCCTGTCCCTGACAGCCAAACATAAGAATATAATACAAGTAAGGCCACAACCCCAATTCGCAGAAATCGCCCAGATTTTTCCGGCCATGTTCCAATTGCATTACTCGCCAAAAGAAGCATCGGCGTTGAAAAGAAATAGCATATTCGCGACATTTGATACACATTTAAGGTTGCAACTGATGAAATAATGTATAACCACATGGAATTAACCAAAACAATGTTATGACCGTCTTGAACATTAACTTGTCTGTTATAAATAGCAATTAAAACCAGTATGCATATTGCCCACTGAACTAAAAAGGCATTGATTGTCCCATGCCCCATCCCATACGAATAATTGGCGTACCTATATTTTTGAACCAGCTCGATTACTTTTCCAAGCGACAAAAGCGCGACAACTCCAATGCACACCATTTTTAGTCCATTTTTCAAATCAATACGTAACTGAAGCAATGGTAAGGCAAGCAACATAATTATTGAAGAAGTGTGAATTGTTGTTGCCAAAAGGACAAGGATTATATATCCTCTCTTGTCTCCGTCACCCAGTCGCCTCAATGCAGAAAAAACAATGGAGGCTGCAAATGCTTGTCGAATCATATTGAACGACTGAAAGTAGATTCCTGCATTCACAAACAGTAATGTGAACATCAAAAAATCATCACATTTTGACTTTTTAGCAATGATCATAATGACTGCAATGAAAACAATTGCTTCAATACACATAAAAACATTCGCGTCATGAGTAAAGATGCTAATTGCCTTATTAAATACTAAATATCCGCGTTCTGTATAAACCCGTTTTGTCACGATGTCTGAAAGAGATCGTTGAAGCGTTTCATAAAACAAAGACATATAATTTTTATGATCCGATGTGAATGGTCCCCGAAGCCCCATAAACAAAGCCACTGTAATAGCAGCCATTATCTGAATCACATCCTGAGCTGTACATAATTGTCGTTTTCCAACACAAATATGACAGTTTTCTGTTTCTTTGACTCTACTAAAAATCCATAGCCCAACAAGGACAACATTTAAACCTAAATAAGCTATCACTTTTTTCCCTCCCCCATTGCGGTATATCACTGTAATAGTGAGACCACTCTTTCTGCGACGGCCTCTTTCTCTTTCGTTTCAGCTAAATATCTCCAGACTTCTTGCTTTTTTCTTTCTTTCGCCTGTTCAGATTCGTTTAGTGCAAAGCATATAGCTTCGGAAAGCGAATAAGTTTCACACGAAGAGGGCACAATGAAGAAATCCTTATATATTTCTGGTATGCCATCCAACATATATGCAACCACTGCATTTCCGGTCATGAGATATTCGATATTCTTTGACGGGAAGGAATATTTTGTGTACTCGTCATCGTTCTGACGTGGATTTACAAGAACATCTGCATTCTGCAAAATCTCATTTGCTTTTTCAGCCGGAACCACACCATAGTAGTGAATGCGACTGTCTTTTTGGCACATTTCTTCTACATACGGCTTCAGTTCTCCTCCACCGCAGATGTGGAGCGAAGCCTCCGGATCGTCAATCATTTCAAATGCTTTAACCAATCGCTTTGCGCCAAATGCCTCGACAAGTTTTCCTGCGTAGGCAACTTTCTTGCCATGCTCCTTCTTTTCAGGTGGGAGATTCTTTACATCTGTTACGCCTTCCACTACAATGTACGGTCGATTTCCAACGTGCAACTTGTCGGCCATATATTTTGTCAGCAGCATAAACGAATCAACCTGAGCAATCAGTTTCTCCATCTTCTGAATGTCGATTTTCTTAAAGAAATCATAGATAGGATGCGCCTTCTTGCTCAGGTTCATATACTGTGGGAGATCCGGCACGACCATATGGATATGCACCGAATTGTCCAGCCCTTTACCATAGACGGCCGCCTCCAAAAATGGAGTATGCGGGCAATAAACAATGATTGCTTTCTTTTCTGACTTGGAATTTCTGATAAAGTCTTTGACACATTTCTTCAGCGCTACTGTTCTGCTGATGTTTCGATAGCCCCAGATGTTATTAAAATGGACATATTGTACATTTTCCGCACTCTCTCCAGCCTCAAAGCCTTTGAAAGTCTTATCCGTATAAGCCGTAGGCCACGGACCGATAAAAGGCGCTGAGACCACTTTCAGGTTGATATCCTGCGCTTTCAAGCCCGCGATCAATCTCTGTTGAAATGTATTTGCAGCATTTTCGACCCATGTTTTTGTTTTCTTCGATATCTCTTCCTGATACTTCGGTTCAAAGTATCCGCAAAGTAGCAATACGTCCATAATGTTCTCCTGGCAACTCACAAATAGTATTTCATCACGCCGTTTACTGCGTATCTCACAAACGCCCACGCACTTGTGGCAATATTCAACTTCAACGCCTTGCGGTATGTATTCCACCGTTCTTTGGCTGCATTCCCTTTTTTATTCGATCTTGACCCCGTGACCTGTCGATAGTGCATCAGCACTTTCTCATCACCGTTTGCAGTCGGGCAAACACGGAGCAGTTCCATCCACAAGACATAATCCTCATGATAGAACTCCGGATTAAAGGGATGTGCCTGCATCAGCTCAGTTTTGATAAAGCTGGTCGAGCAGCTGATGACGCTCGATGCCAGCATCTTATTGAAATTCGTCTGCTTCGGCACAATGAACGTTTTTTTGATTTCATTGTTCTGCTCATCGATAAAATCATACGAGCAGTAGACGATGTCTGCCCCTTTCTCCGCAATCGCAAGCTGGCGTTCCAGCTTGTCCGCAGTCCACAGGTCATCGTTATCCAGAAGCGCGATATATTTTCCCTTGGCCTCACGGATGCCGACATTCCGCGCATTGGCCACACCCGCATTTTTCTCCAAGGAAATCACTCTGATGCGACTATCGCTCTGCGCCTTCCGCTTGATAAGCTGCAAAGAATCATCTTTGGAGCAGTCATCCACGATAAGCAGCTCGAAATTTTGATATGTCTGAGACAACACACTGTCGATTGCCGATTGCCTGCTCCACAAAACGATGCCCGTTGTAATTGGGCATAACCACCGAGATAAGGACATCGTTTTTCATGCTGCCCTCCACTGTTCAACTTCATACAGCGAAGGACGCGAGAAAACAATAACCTCAAACTCCCTGTGGGGTGCTTCAGGTGTTACCCCCCCCCCATGGAGAATTTCAAGTTCGCATATTTCATGACATTCTTAAACATATACCACGCCTCATAATAAGCTGCTTCAACCACGTTTAATCCGACATACCGATATGTATTCCAGTTCATCTTTGCGGCCTTGACCTTGTTGCCCGACTTCGATGATTTTGCTATCCGATAGATAAGCAGCGGCTCATTCACACCATAGGCCTTCCGACCTTCTTTGAGAATGCTGAGCCAAATCGCAAAGTCCTCGTGCATCCCATCGCCTACCGCATAATACTTCGCATACAACTCCTTGCGGACAAGCGCAGAGGAATTGGAAAGAACATTCTGCTTTAGCAGCTGACGATAGCTGACTTCTGCTGGAGCTGCCAAGTACCAATCGATTGGCTTGCCATCTGCATCCATAAAAGCAGAACCCGTGAACAGTAGATCAGCATTCGTTTTTTCTTGAAGCGCAATCTGCTTTTCCAGCTTTTCCGCTGCCCACGCATCATCGCTGTCCAAGATGGCGATCCACGCTCCCTTGGCCTCTTCCAACCCGTGCTTTCGGGTAAAGGAAACACCACTGTTTTTCTCATTCGAGATCAAACGCACACGACTGTCTTTCGCCGCAATGTTCTCAACCAGCCTCGCTGTTCCGTCTTTTGAGCAGTCATTAACAACAAGCAGCTCAAAGTTGGGATAGGTCTGATTCAGCACAGAGCTTATCGCTTGTTCAATCGTCTTTTCGGCATTGTAGGCTGCCATGATAATACTTATCAGCCCGAAATCCTCATGTTTCATCGCCCTGTGTCTCTCATTCCTCTCTCCCAAAAAAACAGCCCAGACTCAATCTCAAGGAGTCTGAGCCGTTCCTTTTATCTAAAGCTCTTATACTATTGTGCGCTTCACGCGCGTGTTATGTAGACTGCGGTGTGTACACCACAACTGCTATGCGCATAGGACTTTTTCTGCTCTGCGCCAGCCGCTCACCATTAGCTCACAGTCTTTCGTGCAATCCGGCATAAACTCGGTCTTACTGTAACAAACCCATCCGCCTACCAGCTTGCTCACACTCTCATGTGAGAATCTCACCGGCGCGGAGGCCTTTTCATCGCCTCTATCGGTGATTTTTACACCTTTGTTATGGAAAGACCTTTGTTTACTCCCGACTCCACAAATCCTCAAAATATACCGTAGTATCAATGGTTTTCTGCATTTTCTACGTTCATATCATCGCGGTGGACTCTGGCATAAACTCAACCTACTGTAACAATCATCTGTGAGCCTTATTTCCGGCTCATAGTCCCGCAACAGTAACCGCTTTGTTTATGCCTGACTCCACAGAGCCTCGAAATATGCCGTAGTACCAATGTTTTTTGGCTTTTTCTCATCTTTTCTGCTTTAGTGTACTCTGGTATAAACATCTCTTTACCGTAGCGTCTTTATGAGCAGTACACTCTTATCTTCAAGACCGATTTCAGTCTCAGATGATATTTTCATCGTCCTGCGAAACCCGCAGAATGATATTGTCATCGAAAGACCTATGTTTATGCCTGATGCCACATCAAGCGGATTTTTGCTTTATTTTTGTCCATATTGCCACAAAATCAAGCTGTATTCCCATTACTTTTTGCCACTCATAGCAGTGGTTTGACCCTCAGAAATCCCCTCGGTGCTTTCAGGCATAAACAGGATCTTCACCGTTGTAAACATAATCTTGAGATCTTCGACAATGCTGGGATGCGCTATGTACATCAAATCCATGACCAGCTTGTCGTAGGGGGTCGTGTTGTACTTGCCGTAAATTTGCGCGTAGCCGGTCAGACCCGCCTTTGCCTGTAAGCGCAGGGAGAACTCCGGCATTTCCTCGCAGTACTGGGCGGCAATTTCGGGGCGTTCGGGGCGGGGACCGACAATGCTCAATTCACCCTTAAGTATATTGAGAAGTTGTGGCAGTTCATCAATGCGGCAAGCGCGAATCACTCTTCCGACAGGTGTGATGCGGTCATCGTGTTCACCGCTGGACAAACGAGCTACACCGTCCTTTTCCGCGTCTACGCGCATACTGCGGAATTTCAAAATGCCAAACTCTTTGCCATCCTTGGTCAAGCGAATCTGCTTATAAAACACCGGTCCGTGATCGGTTACTTTGATGGCAATCGCCGTGACAAGGAAGATTGGGCTGAGAACGACCAGTGCAACAGCCGAAATCACAATGTCCAGCAGACGCTTAATGAACAAATACTCCGGCTGCGGATGGTAGCGGCCTACCTTCAGCATCGGCAGGTGGAACATATGCATCGGATACGCGCCGGACATAATAGTGTCGCCAATGCGTGGGATAACAAAGATTCCGATATTGTTTTCCACGCAATATTTCAGAATCACATTGCGGTCATGGCTATGGATACCGCTCATAAATACCGTGCTGACGCCATCCAGCATAGCAAGATTCGCGATGCATTCATCTGCCGTGGCGGTAAGCACAACCTTGTACTTAGTGTCCAGCCCATACTTGCCAATCAGTTTTTCCATACCATGGCGGGTGTCGTAAATTACAGCCGTTGCCTGCGGCGGGAAAATCTTAAAATACGCATGGTGCGCGTTATATGCCCAGACAGCCGCCAAAACCACCTGCCCGATCAGCGCCGCAACGCCCGGTAAGATGTTGGGCAAATGCTTGCTCAGCAGCCAAATCACGATATACATAATGAAATCGCTGACCGCTGCCGCCAAGAACTGCGCGTAGACAATCTCGGAAATGCGCTGCATGGACATCAAAAAGGCATCGTATACGCGCCCAAAGATAACGAACAGCACAAAGAACAGTGCCACCACCAGATAATCGCCCTTTGCGTAAAATGGCGATGCAATGTGCTTTGCATAGTACAAATACCAGCACAGCGCAAACGGAACGGTCATCAAAACCGCATCCATGATTTTTATGATCCGCAAAATCAAATCGTGCTTAAACCTTGTCATGATTTCTCCTTAAACCTTACCCTACTTTTTCTGCCGGTTCCTCGTCCAGCAGTTTCCGCAATTT